>MDTA01019618.1_pt1 | contig 12750 bp, 13 predicted proteins | sample 811151 | NCBI WGS metagenome assembly MDTA01 (sample SAMN05326648, study PRJNA326480) | marine metagenome | isolation source: seawater | place: Indian Ocean: South | collected 2010
TCTTTGTCCAACGCGTGTTGGCGGGAAATCAGCGCGATCAGTTCCGCAAATTTCTTCTTGTTGATACCGGTGACTCGCGGCTCAGAAGGTCTCAGTCGCGATCCCTTCCATGTACGTACGATGACGCGACCGCCATCGCGTGGCGGCCGATCCGAATATTGCACGTGTCCAAACTTGTCTACGTACTTGTAGATGTCGGCATGCGCCGTTGGGCTGAGCGTGGCGCTAATGAGTGCCAGTGAGGTGGTCAGCCACGCGACGAGGTATCGGTTTTGATTCATCACCTTATTCAAGTTCTGAATTAACAATCGAAGGTAATAATAGGATCAATATTGATCGATAGGAGTCGAGCGCGCCGAAATCGAGGTCTGGCGCCCAGGAAGTTTACGGAAAATTTTCTTCGGTGGGCAGTCGTCAGACCTGTTCAAGTATTGGCGAGTACTGCACTCAGGGCTGTATACCCCAGCAGCCACAAGATAACGTGTACCGCGGCACAAGCCAGAATGCCAGCCAGTATGTCGTCCAGCATGATACCGAGCCCGCCATGCATGCGTCGGTCGAGCACACTGATCGGCCACGGTTTTGCGATGTCCAACAAACGGAACGCTGTAAATCCTAGTGCCAGCGTCAACCAGGTGGGTTCCAGCAAGGTCATGGTGAGGAAGAAGCCCGCGACTTCGTCGATTACGATGGAACTGTGGTCATGCACGCCCAGGGCTTCTGCCGTCCGAGCCGCCGACCAGATTCCCACAAGGCAGACCAGCACGGTCAGCGTGATATACACGGTGGTCCCCAGCTGTGCGCACAAGTAGACAAGTGGCACGGTAGCGAACGTCCCCATCGTGCCCGGCGCAACGGGTGACAACCCGCTGCCAGCTCCAAACGACACGAAATGCAGCGGATGCCACAGCAGCGTGCGCGGTTGGACCTTGGGCGGAGATCGTTTGTTCGTGGCGGCAGCAGTCATGTTGCGAGTCAGAAGTGTTGGAAGCCGGCCGCGGCAACAAGACCGCTGTCGCTAATCTCGATCTCACCACCATTCTCGCGCATTTCTCCTACAATCGTGGCGCTGACGCCCAGTGATTCGCAAGCTGAAATGGCTTGCGCCACGCGCGCGGCCGGCGCCGCAAAGCACAACTCATAGTCGTCGCCGGCCGCCAGCGCGAACGCCCGGGACTGCGGCAGGTCAACGGTCTCCCGTAGCGCCTGGCTGAGCGGCAGATGCGCGGGGTTGATGCGCGCACCCAAGGTCTTGTTACACATATGCCTGATGTCGCCGGCCAGACCATCTGACAAATCCAACCCGGCGCTTGCAATGCCGCGCAGCGCCTGCCCAACTTCAATGCGAGGCGTGGGCCGTTCCAGACGTTCCAGCAGGGTGCGGTGTGAGGTGTTGTTGTAGTCCAGAGAGTTTTGTTGGCGCAAGGCGAGCGCCGCACCGGCATCGCCCAGCGTTCCCGTGACGACAATGCGATCGCCTGCATTCGCGGTGTCGCGCCGCAGCGGTTCAGCGTCGGGTATACGTCCGCCAGCCTGTACGCTGACCCGCAAGGTGCTGTCAGCACGGAACCTGACATGCGGCGCACAGCCGCAGGCATTGCACAGGTTGCGCACGCCGGCAGAGAAGTGCTGGCGCCACTCGAGACCGCGGTCATCGTGATAGACAGTCACGCTGACCCATAATGGATCGGCTGCCATAGCGGCGAGATCACTCAAGTTCACCGCCGCCGCCTTGTGTCCCAATGCATCCGGCTCAACGTCGGCAAAAAAATGCACGTTCTCGACGAGCAGGTCGGTGCTGACGGCAATTGTTGCCGGATTGTCATCGGTAGCGATCAGGGATGGTGTGTGAGAGTGGCTCACCCCTAAGGCTCGGTCAGGCAACGCGCGTCTTGAGTGCTAGCGCGACTTGCGTTTGGTGCGCACGGCGCCGGCTTCCGGGCGTACGTCCGTCGCCAGCTTATCGAGCACGCCGTTGACATAGCGGTGACCGGATTCCGCTCCAAATGTCTTGGCAAGTTCGACGGCTTCATTCAAGACGACACCAAGCGGCACTTCCAAACGGCGCGTCAGTTCAAAGGCCGCGAGTCGCAGCACGGCGCGCTCGACCGGATCCACTTTTGTGATGTCGCGATCCAGGTGTGGTGTCAATGCGGCGTCGATGGCTTCCAGCTCCGCCAACGTGCCAAACAACAGTTCCTTGAACAGGGTTTTATCCATGCGGGGCGCGTCCTCATCAAACTGACGCGCAATCTCCGCCGGCTCCTGCAAAGTGGCCTGCCACTGATACAGTGCCTGTATTGCCGCGCGGCGCGCGCGGTGGCGCGTACTTACTCCTGCTCCTGGTTTGGGTCCTTGGTCTTTAGCGTTTGATTTCTGTTCGGTTGGCATAAACAGGCAGACCCCTAGCGGGTCGTAATCCCGCCGAGGGCGTTAATGGTTTCGAGCGCTGCAAGAGCAGCTTCAGCACCCTTGTTGCCTTCGCTGCCACCACAACGGTCCAACGCCTGCTGCTCCGTGTTGGTTGTGATTACGCCAAAGATCACGGGCACATCCGAGTCCAGCGCGACGGATTGCAGGCCACGGGCGCATTCGCCGGCTACAAACTCGAAGTGAGGCGTATCTCCGCGCACCACCGCGCCTAGCGCGATGACCGCGTCAACATCCGCGATATTGGCAAGCCGCTTCGCCGCAAGCGGCAGCTCGTACGCACCTGGTACGCGCACCATCTCGATGTCGTGTTCGGCAACGCCGTGTTTGGTTAACTCTTCCACCGCACCTTCGAGGAGCTTGCCCACCAGGTGTTGGTTGAAGCGTGAAGCCGCGATGCCAATGCGCGCGCCGTCCGCCTCGTAATTGCCGTCATCTAAATCAAATTTGGCCATGCAGCCTCAATCTCTCAAAGTAAGTCGTAATTGTCCGACGCTTACGCGCTGACAAAGTCGATGATCTCGAGTCCAAATCCCGAGAACGCGTGCATGCGGATCGGTGACCCCAGCACATGCATCTTCTGAATACCCAGATCCACGAGAATCTGCGCACCTACGCCATGCGTGCGTAGATCTTCAGGCGCCTCATATGGCGGCACCTCGGCGCCACCATCCGCCGCTTCCAGACGTCTGATTTGCTGTTCCAGGTTGTCGTTGGATTCCGGATAACGCAGTATCACGACGACCCCGCGCCCAATATCGGCGATGGTCTCCAACGCCTCCGCGACGGTGCGGCCAAAGTCAGGCCGCAGACCACCTGTCAGATCCGTCAGCGCGTTACGAATATGTACGCGTACCGTGACCGGGGCGTCGCCGCTGATATCCCCTTTCACCAGGGCCAGGTGCAACTCATCGCTAACCGTGGACCGATACGCGATCGTTCTGAAGTCGCCGTGTACAGTTGGCATAAGACATTCACCGGCCCTGCGCACCGTGGTTTCGTTCAGCATGCGGTATTCGATCAGATCGGCGATGGTGCCTATCTTCAGATCGTGTGCGGCCGCAAACCGCTCGAGGTCCGGCCGTCGCGCCATCGTGCCGTCTTCGTTCAGCACTTCCACGATGGTGGCAGATGGTTCAAAACCGGCCAGGCGGGCCAGATCGCAGCCCGCTTCCGTATGACCAGCCCGTGTCAGGACGCCGCCCGGTTCGGCCATCAGCGGGAAAATATGGCCCGGTTGTACCAGGTCTTCCGGCACCGCGTCCTGCGCAACCGCGGCTTGTATGGTTTTGGCACGATCGGAAGCCGAGATGCCGGTGGTGATGTCGTGTGCCGCGTCCACCGACACGGTAAAGCGCGTACCTTGGGCCTCGGTATTGTTCTCAACCATCAGCGGTAGACCCAGTTGCCGACAACGCTCCTCGGTCAGAGTCAGGCAGATCAACCCACGACCGTTGGTCGCCATGAAGTTGATGTGTTCAGGCCGGACGCACGCGGAGGCGACTATCAGGTCGCCTTCGTTCTCGCGGTCCTCGTCATCCATCAGGATGATCAGCTTGCCGGCGCGCAGATCCTCGATCAGCTCCGGTATCGTGTTAGACATCATCTGCGGCGTTTCCTCGTGCCTCAATCAGGCGCTCTACGTAGCGGGCGATCACGTCGACTTCCAGATTGACGCGCGTATCCGGCTCATAACTGCCAAAGTTTGTCGCCGACATTGTGTGCGGGACAATGTTGACATCAAACACGTCGTCGCCAACGCCGTTGATCGTCAGGCTGACTCCGTCAACGCATACTGAGCCTTTGGCGGCCAGATAGCGCGACAGCGTGCGCGGTACTTCGATGGTGATCCGTTGCGAGCGTGCGTCCGGTTCAATGGACTTTATCGTCGCCAGCCCGTCGACGTGACCGCTGACAATATGCCCCCCCAGCGCGGTGCTGGGTGTCGCCGCTGTCTCCAGATTGAGAGGGTCGCCGACCTGCAGATTGCCTAACGTCGTGAGGCCCAACGTCTCCCCGGAGACGTCGAAATCGATCGCGCCGTACGTTTGCGATATGACCGTCAGACATACCCCGTTTACAGCGATGCTGTCTCCCAACCCAATAGAGTCCTGGGCTAGCGCACCAGGCGCAATCGTAAGCGTGCAGTCGCCGCCGTGGTCGCGACGCGCAAGTAGTTTTCCAACGGTTTGAATGATGCCCGTAAACATGTGGGTTCCTTTGTTTCCCAAGTGGAGGGGCTGTCAGTGATCAGGCACTCAGAGGTGCGCGAGTGTAGCAGACCACTAATCCGGCGATGGCATCAGTGTCAGCCGTACGTCGCTGCCGATGCGAGTGCAGTCGGTCACACCAAATTCCGGGCGCGCCTGCATGGACGTAAGCGGCGGAAAGCTGATCCCAGGTCGTGCATCCGGGCCCAGCAGGTTCGGCGCGAGGTACCATAGCAACTCGTCCAGCAGACCGTGTTGGAGCAGGGCGCCCAAAAGCTGCGGGCCCGCTTCCGTGTGCACTTCATTAATCTCGCGTTGGCCAAGCACGGTAAACAATGCGTCAAGATCGATATGGTCGCCACGTGCCGGCAGCTTGACCACATCGGCCCCGGCCGCCTCGAGGCTTCGCACTCTGTCAGGCGGCGCGTCCTCCCGACACGCGACCAGTACGGCGCCCGGCAGGCTCATTAACTTTGCATCGGTGCCGATGCGTGCGCGACCGTCGACGACAACCCGCAGTGGCTGGGCGATATCGGTGCTGGATTCTGTGACCGGGCGCAATTGCGAATCGACGCGTACGGTCAGTGACGGGTCATCGGCGATGACCGTGTCAGCGCCGGTCAAGATTGCACAGGCGCGGGCGCGGTAACGCTGTACGTCGGCACGTGCATCCGGACCGGTAATCCACTGGCTGCAGCCATCAGCCAAAGCTGTGCGTCCGTCGAGGCTGGTCGCGATTTTACCACGCAGCCACGGGCGTCCTCGCTGCATACGAGAGAAAAAGCCGGGATTGAGCGCGCGCGCCTCCGAGTCCAGCAACCCGCTACGTACGCCGATGTTGTGGTCGCGCAGGTACTGGATGCCGCCACCATCAACCCGTGGATTTGGATCGACTGAGGCGATGACGACATCGCGTACGCGTGCTTCGGTCAGCGCATGTGAGCAGGGCGGGGTCCGGCCGAAGTGGGCACAGGGTTCCAGCGAGACGTACGCAGTGGCTCCGACGGCGTCTCCGTTGACCGACGCCAACGCGTTAACCTCCGCATGGCCCTCACCGGGGCGCACGTGATAACCCTCGCCAATGACCACGTCGTCCCGTACCAGGACACAGCCCACGCGAGGGTTGGCCCGGGTAGTGAACATGCCGCGCGCGGCCAGTTCGATGGCGCGTCGCATGTAGTGCTCGTCAAGAGCGGTGAAGGTGCTCATCGGTTTATTCGTCGATGAGCGGGATCTGGTTGCGGCGCTCGCCTGGTGTTGGTTCGTTGCCAAGGCGTTCGATCTCCTCGCGGAAATCGTTCACGTCCTGGAAGCTGCGGTACACGGACGCGTAGCGCACATACGCAACCTGGTCCAGATCACGGAGTTCCGCCATAACGAGATCGCCGATCTCGCGCGCTCTGAGCTCTCGTTCGCCACGCGCCTTGAGTGTGCGTTGAATGCGCGATAAAGCCGCTTCGAGCGCGTCTGATGTCACGGAGCGCTTTTGCACCGCGGCTTGCAGAGACGCGCGGAGCTTGCGTTCGTCAAACGGCTCGCGGGTACCGTCGCGCTTGACGATGCGCGGCAGCGAGATTTCCGCTGTCTCGTAAGTCGTGAAACGCTCTTCGCAGTCTTCGCACTCGCGGCGTCTACGCACCTGTTCACCCTCACCTACAACACGCGAGTCCACGACTCGCGTGTTGGTCCCGCTGCAAAAAGGGCAACGCATGGCGGTGACTCAGTCAGCCTGTTAGGCGGCGCGCTGCTGGCTGACGCGATAGACGGGAAATGACGCGCACAGCGCGTTCGCTTCGGCACGTACGCTGTTCAGGGCAGCCTGGTCGTTGACGTCCTCCAAAACGCGGCAGATGAGACGACCCAACGCTTGCGTCTCGTTCAAGCCAAACCCGCGCGTCGTGATCGCCGGTGTCCCCAGCCGCAAGCCGCTGGTTACAAACGGCGAACGCGGGTCGTTCGGTACGGCGTTCTTGTTGACTGTGATATGGGCGTTGCCTAGTGCAGCGTCTGCGTCCTTGCCGGTGTAGTCGCGACCGATCAAATCCAACAGGAACAGGTGGTTGTCAGTGCCGCCCGAAACGATCTTGTGACCGCCCTCGATCAGCGACTGCGCCAGCGTCCTGGCATTGTCCACAACCGCTTGCTGGTAGTCCTTGAACTCCGGTTCCATCGCCTCTTTGAAGGCGACGGCCTTGGCGGCGATGGCATGCATCAGCGGGCCGCCTTGCATGCCTGGGAAGACCCGCGAATTAAGGCGCTTGTGCACTTCTTCGTTTTCGCGCGCCAGAATGATTCCGCCGCGTGGGCCGCGTAGCGTTTTGTGAGTCGTTGATGTTGTAACGTCGGCAATGTCTACCGGACTTGGATAGTGTCCGGTCGCGACCAATCCGGCGACATGTGCCATGTCAACAATCAGATAGGCGCCGACGCTGTCCGCAATGTCGCGAAATCGCTGCCAGTCGATGACACGCGAGTACGCGCTGAACCCGGCGATCAGCAACTTTGGCTTGTGTTCTGCTGCGAGTGCCGCCACTTCGTCGTAGTCGATTTCGCCGGTATCGGCGTTCAGTCCGTATTGCACGGCTTTGTAGACTTTGCCGGAGAAGTTGACGGACGCGCCGTGCGTCAGGTGGCCGCCGTGCGCCAGACTCATACCCAGAATGGTATCGCCGGGGTTCGCGAGGGCGAGGTAGACAGCGGCATTCGCTTGCGAACCCGAGTGGGGTTGTACGTTGGCGTAGGCTGCACCAAAGAGCTCCTTCGCGCGCGCAATGGCCAGCGCCTCGGCAACGTCTACGTGTTCGCAGCCACCGTAATAACGTTTGCCTGGGTATCCTTCGGCGTATTTGTTGGTCAGTACAGAACCTTGTGCGGCCATGACGCGTGGCGACGTATAGTTTTCCGACGCGATGAGTTCGATATGGTCTTCCTGGCGATGGCGTTCAGCTTCCATCGCCTGCCAGAGTTCGGGGTCAAAATCGTCAATACGCATCGCGTCATCGAACATGGTGTCAGTCTCGGATATGTGCGCGGTGAATGCTCCAGGCTGGAGAGGCCACCGCACTCAAAAAAAGCAGGCAAATCTAACAGGTTTCGTGGGTGCAAGTACATCGTATGATCGAGATAAGCGACGTCTACAAGTCGTTTGCCGAAGGCGCGGAACAACACGAGGTGTTGACCGGAATTGACCTCCAGGCGGAACCCGGGGATGCCATCGCACTATTTGGCCGGTCTGGTAGCGGAAAGTCGACGCTACTCAATCTGGTCGCGGGCATAGAAACGCCGGATCGCGGGTCGATTTCCGTCATGGGGCGCACACTCGGCGGGCTGAATGATGGAGCTCTGACCTTGCTCAGGCGGCGACACATCGGGTTTGTCTTTCAATTCTTCAATCTGTTGCCCTCGCTTACGGTTCTGGACAACCTGACGCTCCCACAGAGCCTGAATGGCACCAGCGCCCGGGCGGCACGCGAGCGGGCACAGGCGTTGTTGGCCGAGGTGGGGCTCGCCGCGCGGAGCAACGCTTTCCCGGACCAGTTGTCCGGTGGCGAACAGCAGAGGGTCGCGTTGGCCCGCGCCGTTGCACATGAGCCGGCGCTGGTACTGGCTGATGAGCCGACCGGCAACCTGGACGGTGATACGGCGGAGGACGTGTTGAATCTGCTGGCGCAGCTGACCGCGTCGCGCGAGCGTGTGTTGCTGATGGCGACGCACGCGTCATCGTCTGCACGCATTTGTTCACGTACATTGCAGATTCGCGGCGGATCTTTGCAGTCGCTGGCATCCGCTTGAGCACGCAAGTCCATGCACTGGCAGCGGTGACTTGGGCCGTATCAGCCCCGTTGCTGCGCAAACCCTGGCTCGCGCTGCTGGCAATTGTAGGCGTTGCTCTGGGTGCGAGCGTCGTGGTCGCCATTGACCTGTCAGCGACCAGTGCGCGTGCGGCACAGGTTGATGCGCTCGCCGCACAGCACGGGCGCGCATCCCATCGCATCGTTGGCGGGCCCGCGGGGCTGCCCGAACAGGACTATGTACGCATCGCCCACGAACTGCCGCATGTTTCCGCCAGTCCCGTAATTGAATTGACAGTTGCGGTGCCCGCTCTTGGCAATGCAGACAATCGGGAGCCGCGGATTGTGATGCTGGGCATCGATGCGTTTCAGATGCCCGTCGGGCGTTATCTGCCGCTGGCGGATGCGACAACCTCTAACGACGCGTTGAGTCTGTTCACGAGTCCGAGGGCCGTGCTGCTGGGAGACCAGATCGCTCAACGCCTGCCGGAAAGTGCTGGAGATACGATTCGCCTTCGCTATAGCGGGGCACCGCAGGCGTTCGCCGTGGCAGGTCAGCTGTCCGCGGCGGATGGGACTGGACGCCTGCTGCTGACCGACATCGCCACGGCACAGGAGTTTGGCGACATGGTCGGCAGGCTTTCTTACATTGAGCTAGCCAATGTAACCGACGCGGATGTCGTAGCGCTGGAATCACTGCTGTCGCCTGGCGCCAGCGTTGTCGCCAGCAGTTCGCTTGTCGCCGAGCAGCGCTCGCTCAGCCAAGCCTTTGAAACCAATCTGCAGATGATGGGCCTGGTGGCGCTATTGGTTGGGCTGTTACTGGTGTACAACACGGTGATCTTTACCGTCATTCAGCGCCGCGAGCAGCTTGGCGTGCTGCGATGCCTGGGCGTGACCCGACGCGAGATTTTTGTCGCCATCCTGTTGGAAACGACCCTGATTGGCAGCGTTGCTGCTGTCGCCGGCGTCATGCTGGGTTATGCGCTCGCCGACCTGTTGTTGGGCCTGGTCACTCAAACTCTGAATGACCTCTATTTCTCCGTCGAGGCGCGCACCGTGCGGTGGTCGCATGAGGTTGTGGTCAAAGGCGCGTTAACCGCGCTGGTTGGCGCTCTGGGCGCCGCCTTGGTGCCCGCCTGGGAAGCCTGCAGGGCGCCGCCAGCGGGCATCATGCGGCGCTCTAGCCTGGAGCTCGCGGCACGTGCGCGGGCTGCCATCTGGGCAGCCGCGGGGCTGGCTGTAGTGATCCTTGGCGTCGTTTTGCTGTACCTGCCCGCACTGTTGGACGGCCCTGTGGCAGAAGGCGCAATGTGGTCAAGTCTCGAGGCCGCGTTTATTGCCTTGTTTCTGGTGGTATTGGGCGCGGTATTGACGGTGCCGTGGGTTTTGCAGGTTATTCTTCCCCGTGTCGCAGGTCTGGTGCGTCTCGTCTCTCCCATTGCCGGATTTGCCGTGGATGGCGTGCGCGCAAGCGCCAGCCGTACTTCCGTCGCAGTGGCCGCGCTAGCCGTGGCGTTGGCCGCGACCATCGGCGTTGGCGTCATGATCGACAGCTTTCGTACCAGCGTGACGACCTGGCTGCAGGTCGCATTGCAGGCAGATATCTATATCTCGCGCCCGGGGGCTGGACCTCGTCCGACGTTGCCGCCAGCATTGGAACAAGCCGTGCGCGCGCATCCGGGTGTCCGCGACCTCAGCAAAGGCCGGTCCGCACTGGTGCGTTCGGGGGTCGGCAACATCGATCTCATCGGTTTGCACGTATTGGCCGATAGTCGGCCGGGCTTTGTGATGTTGGACACGGGTAGACGCACAGAGGAGGCTGTATGGGAAGCATTTGCGGCAGGCGCCGTGTTCGTTACGGAGCCCTTTGCGAACCGCCATGGTGTGCGTGTTGGTGGACGTCTGAAGTTGCAGACGCCGGCGGGCTGGCAAACAGTCCAAATTGCGGCTGTGTACCGGGACTATGGCCGTGAACAGGGTGTTGTGGTCATGGACCTGTCGCGTTATCGCGAGCGGTTTGGCGACCTCGGCGTCAGTAGCCTCGGCCTCTACTTGCACCCTGATAGCGATCTCCAAACGACCATAGTGGACCTGCGGCCGCTGGTGGACGAAGCAGGTCTGCGGATCCAGCCGACGCGTGCGATTCGTGAGGCCTCCATCAAGATTTTTGACCGAACGTTTGCGATTACTCAGGTGTTGCGCGCCGTCACCGTGGTAGTCGCCTTTGTTGGTGTGCTGAGCGCGTTAATGGCGCTGCAGCTCGAGCGGGCCCGAGAACTGGCCGTGTTGAGAGCAACAGGCGTCACCCGTGTGCAGGTGTTTTTGAGTGTCATCACACAGACTTCGACGATGGGACTGGCTGCCGGTCTGCTGGCATTGCCCCTCGGGGCGTTTATCGGCTACGTGCTGGTCACTATTGTGAATACGCGCTCGTTTGGCTGGACGTTGGAGTTTCAGCTGGACCCGAATATTGGCGCACAGGCTCTACTGGTTGCGGTGCTGGCAGCGGCGGCGGCAGGGCTGTATCCGGCCGTGACGCTGGCTCGTAGAACGCTCGGGCAGGCGCTCCGGCACGAGTGACTACCGGCGCCGCAGCTCGGCGCCAATCCTTCTAGAATCAAGTGTTGCACCCTGTCGTTCATGCGTTAGCGCGAGACCTATTGCAACCAGCACATTCCCTTAACCGCTCCATCAACGCGTTGCGTAACCGCCTGGACTACGTGATGCGCGCAAGGACGGTGGACAACTACGAGGCTTTACTGCGCTTCTACGTTCACATCATGCCGCAGCTTCTGGATGCGGAACGATGTGGCGTATTTGTGCTGGACTCCGTACGCCAGCGTATCCTTTCGAAAGCAGGCGCGGGTTTACGTGCTGGCGAGATCGAAGCGCCGCTTGAAGGCAGCGTCGTGGGGCGGGTCCTGTCCACGGGCGAACGGGTGTTGGACAACCACCTGGGCGATTTTCCCGGTTTCCATCAGGAGGCCGCGCGTCAGACCGGCTTTGTGACACATTCAATGATTTGCGCGCCCATTCGAAGCCTCGCGGGCGGTCATGTCATTGGTGCGCTGCAGGTGTTGAACAAACGCCACCAGGACGGCTTCGACGAACACGACACCGCCCTCGTCGACGAGGTTGGCGAATACCTGGCGATGGCGCTCGACAACATCGTCTTGAATGAAGAAATCGTAGAGTTATCGGACGTCCTCGAGCGCGAGGTCTCGAGCTTCCAGAGCGAGTACCTAGGCGACGTCCCGTTCATTGCCCAGAGCGAATCCATGCGCGCCGTCATGGAGACCGTGGCGCTGGTGGGCGCAACCCCGGTCAGCGTCGTGATTCAGGGCGAGAATGGCACCGGCAAGGAAGTCATTGCGCGCATGATTCATGAGGCGCGCCTCGATGATAACGCGCCGTTTGTGGCGGTGAGCTGTGCCGCTATTCCGGAGAATCTCATGTAGAGTGAATTTTTCGGCTACGAGAAAGGTGCTTTTACTGGTGCGATAAATGCCCGTAAAGGCCGCTTCGCGGAGGCCAAAGGCGGCACGTTATTCCTGGGTGAGGTAGCGGACCTGCTGGCCAGCATGCAGCCCAAGTTCTTGCGGGCGATTCAGGAGCAGGAAGGGACCCGGCTTGGCTCTAACGATGTAATCCCATACGACCTGCGTGTCATCAGCGCATCCAATCGATCGCTACGCGCCGAAGTGGCAGCCGGGCGATTTCGCGAGGATCTCTTTTATCGTCTGTTCTCCGTGGAGATTGTGGTCCCACCGCTGCGCGAAAGAGCTGCCGACATCGTGCCGCTTGCGACCACTTTTCTGCGGGACGTCTGCCGACGCTTCAGCAAGACGATCCCGGGCTTTACACCGGCGCTTTTGGCGCAACTCGAGTCGTACGAATGGCTGGGTAATGTGCGTCAGTTACTGCGCGAAGTGGAGCGGCTCGTGGCTTTGTCGCCCGAGGGGCAACAGTTGACTACAGAACACTGTTCGCCGGAACTTGGGCGCGTAGCGCAGTTGTTGTCAGAACGCAGCAATGTGGTAAGTACGGACATCAATTTGCCCGATCAGGTGCAGGCACTGGAGATCCGTCTCATCCAACATGCGTTGAGCGAAGCCAATGGCAACAAAGTGCGTACGGCCGCCATTCTGGGTATCACCCGTCAGGGACTGCACAAGAAGATGAAACGTTACGGCCTCGATGGCCGACCTCCGCGCTGGCGATTTGCCCTGGATGTAGATATCGCCCGGCGCTATGCCAGGGCTACACCGCGTTGTAACATTCCGGACCTGACATGTGTCTTCGCCTTTTCCTGAGCA
>MDTA01105416.1_pt1 | contig 12741 bp, 9 predicted proteins | sample 811151 | NCBI WGS metagenome assembly MDTA01 (sample SAMN05326648, study PRJNA326480) | marine metagenome | isolation source: seawater | place: Indian Ocean: South | collected 2010
ATACTATTTATTCAAAATTATTTTTTTTAGGATTCTTTATATTAACTATTTTAAGTCCTTTTTTTTTCATCGAACAAATAAATGCGCTGAGATCTAGTTATGCCATGATATCTGCCTCATCTCATGGTAATGAATCTTTAGGTATGAAATATATAGTTAATTCAAACGTTTTTATTAGAGTTCCGTTTGGCATAGTTTATTTATTGGTATTCCCTATACCTTTTTGGAACGGTTTTTTTTCAAACAGTTCTTATGATTTACTAAAATCAATTAATTCAATCTTCATGATTTGGTTAATTCCGTTAGTATTCTTTAGTATTTACCAATTAACCCAAAACAACCTGAGGCGAACACCTTCTAAAATATTTTTGGTACTAATTGTTATCATTTTTACAATTTCAATTGCTCTTACGTCATTAGAAACTAGACATTTGGGAAACTTTTTAGTTCCATTTCTTATACTTGCAACTCTTGTAAGCACAGAAACTAATTCAAATAATACCACTTTAAAATTAATGAATATGGTCTTTTATTCATCTATATTCATCGTTCATTTATTGTGGGTTTTTCTAAAAATGGTATGATAAAAAATTGAATGAAAGATCTAATTAAATTTTGAAAATTCTTGTTCAAAACTTAAAAAATGGTGAAACCTTTTTAGAAGATGTTCCCAATCCTCGACTTAGCAAAAATGGAGTTTTAATACAAACTTCCTACAGCCTTGTTTCACTTGGAACTGAGCGAACCCTTGTTGAATTTGGAAAATCAAATTTAATCCAGAAAGCTCGCCAGCAACCTGAAAAGGTGCTTCAGGTGTTAGATAAAATTAAATCAGATGGTTTATTACCTACGATGGAAGTAGTGTTTAACAGATTAGATCAACCTCTCCCATTGGGTTATTGCAATGTTGGGAAGGTTATTGAAGTTGGCTCTAACGTCACTGAATTTTGTGCTGGAGATCGGGTCGCTTCAAATGGAAGTCACTCTGAAATCGTATCATCTCCTAAAAACTTGGTAGCAAAGATTCCTAAAAACGTAACTGATGAGGAAGCAACTTTCACTGTTATTGGCTCAATTGGGTTACAGGGCATGAGGTTATTAAAGCCTTCATATGGTGAAACTATTGTTGTTTATGGTTTAGGATTGGTCGGACTAATAACATGCCAACTATTAAAAGCAAATGGTTGTAATGCTATAGGAATTGATATCGATGAGGCAAAGTGTCAAATAGCAAAAAAATGGTGTATAGAGACAATTAATCCAAATTTAAATGATCCTATTAAAACAGTTTCTTCAATTACTGGAGGTGTTGGCTGCGATGGGGTAATAATTACTGCTTCAAATAAGTCAAATAAGATCATTTCTAGTTCAGCGCAAATGAGCCGAAAAAGAGGGAGGATTATATTAGTAGGCGTCGTTGGCCTTAATTTAAATAGATCAGAATTTTATGAAAAAGAATTATCATTTCAAGTTTCATGTAGCTATGGTCCTGGCAGATACGATAGTCAATATGAAGAAAATGGTGTTGATTATCCACTTCCATATGTTCGATGGACTGAAAAAAGAAATTTTGAAGCAATATTACAATCACTAGAAAAAAATATTTTGGATGTAAAAGGTTTGATTACTGAAAGAGTTAAACTCAAAGACTATCGAAAAATTTATGATAATATGAAAAGTAGAAATTCAATTGGATCAGTTTTGGTTTATCCAAAGTCAGGTTCGAAATTAACAAATAAAACAATAAAAATTAATCAACGCAAATATCCAAGTGCTAAGGGTGTTGTTGGTATCATTGGTGCTGGTAATTTCACAAGTTCTACGATTTTGCCTCTATTAAAAAGAGCAGATGCAAAAATAAAATGTATTGTAAGCTCTAATGGCCTTTCCGGGACAAGACTTGCAAAAAAATATGGTATCCCCAAAAGTTCCACAGACTATAAAGAAATTTTCAAAGATGATGAAATAGATAGTGTAATAATTACAACTCGTCATGATACTCACGCTAAGTTTGTCTTGGAATGTTTAGAAATGGGGAAAAATACTTTTGTTGAAAAACCTTTGTGCCTGAATTTAGAAGAATTAAATAAGATTGAAAGTTTACTCTCTAGTATAAAAACTCCAATGTTAACAGTGGGATTTAATCGTCGTTTTTCTCCACACTTAAAATTAATTAAAAATTCAATTGGGGAAAATTCTGGTCCAATTAATATCTCAGCTACAATGAATGCTGGCCATATTCCGAAGGATCATTGGGTTCAAGATTTTGGGTTGGGTGGTGGAAGAATAATTGGAGAGGCGTGTCATTTAATTGATGCTTTAGTTTTTCTCACAGGGTCATTAGTCCATTCAGTATGTGTGAACAGTCTCGGGAATCAGAGCTCCATTAAGACAGATAATGCAAGTATAATAATCAAGTTTGAAAATGGATCAAATGGAATTATAAATTATTTTTCTAATGGTTCAAAAAAATATAGTAAAGAAAGATTGGAGGTATATTCACAGAACAGAACCTGGACAATGGATAATTATAAAAAAACTGAATTATTTGGAATAAAAAACTTTAAAAATCTTAAGACAAAATTGGACAAAGGACACTCAAATCAGTTTGAGAACTTAATAAAAAAAATAAGAGAAGGAGGAAAGCCATTAATAACAATAAGCGAGTTGATAAATGTCACAAAAGCCTCATTTGCATGTATTGAATCTATAAAAACTAATAAATGGATCGAAATATGCTAGGTCTTTTACATGAAAGGCAGATAGATGAAAGTTGATATAATCGCAGGTACGCGCCCAAATTTCATTAAAATAGCTCCAATTTTAGAGAATATAGAAAGATCTTTACTTGTATCAAAAAAATTATTCAAATATCGTATTATCCATACTGGTCAGCATTACGATCGCAACATGTCAGAATTTTTTTTTAAGCAATTAAATATACCTAAGCCAGATTTTAATTTGAATGTTGGTAGTGGAACTCAAGCAGAACAGACTGCAAAAATAATGAGTCGCTATGAAAATATTTTGAAAAAAAAAGAACTTCCTGATATGTGTATCGTTGTTGGTGATGTTAATTCTACATTAGCTTGCTCTATTGTTGCAAAGAGAATGGGGGTAAAAGTAGCGCACGTTGAGGGTGGTCTTCGTTCAGGTGATTTAACTATGCCTGAAGAAATAAACAGAATTGCCACTGATAGTATTAGCGATTATTTTTTCACAACTTCAGAAAATGCAAGTTTAAACTTAATAAATTGTTCAATCAGTACGGATAGAATATTTTTTGTGGGTAATACCATGATAGACAGTCTGTTGAAATATAGAAAAAATTTTAAAGAGCCAAAAGTCTGGAGAGATTTAAACTTAAAAAAGAAAAATTATATTTTATTGACCCTTCATCGGCCAGCAAACGTTGATGAAAAGATAAAATTAAAAGAATTAATTTCTGAAATAATTTACCATTCAAGAAAAATACCTATTGTCTTTCCTGCTCACCCTAGGACTCAAAAAAAGTTAGATTTAGATTCATTAAAAAATTCAAACTTATTTATTATTGAACCATTGGGTTATTTAGAATTCAATTATCTAGTTGAAAAAAGTAAAGGAGTAATAACTGACTCTGGGGGTGTCTCCGAGGAAACAACGGTAATGAACATTCCATGTATGACAATAAGGGATAGTACTGAGCGGCCGGAGACAATCGAAATGGGAACAAATGTACTGCTAGGGACTAGTCCCAAAGCTATTAAACCCGCAATGGAAAAATTGTTTTCTAACAAGTGGAAGAATGCTAAGATACCTCCTCTGTGGGATGGGAAATCGTCTGAAAGAATTGTAAGAGAGTTAATTAAATTTGAATAGAATTCATTATTGGAACAGGATTTTTCAGGCCTATATACTTGGGAAAAGAAGTCATTTAAGCTTTTGGCATGGAGACCCTGAGATTAATCTAATGTTAGATATTACGTCGTTAGGTCCATATTATATGTTATTTAAAAATAAAGCTAATTATAATGGAGATATAGATAAAAATGGGATACCGATGCTGAACTACCATGGGAAAATAGGTTTGCAATACAACCCCATAGCTATAGCTCAATGGGGTCTTGGAAATTATAATTTATGGTTTGCTAAACAATCTACTAGTCATTTTGATAAGTTTATTAATTGTGCTGATTGGTTAGTGGATAACTTAAAAAAAAATGATCATGGTATAGACGTATGGATGCATCATTTTAATTTTGAATATAAAAATGTGTTAAGATCGCCATGGTACTCAGGCCTTGCCCAAGGGCTTGGTTTATCCGTACTAGTAAGAGCATATAAAGAATTAAAAAAAGAAAAATATCTTGTTGCTCACCACAAAGCTTGGATAAGTATGAAAAAAGAAATTAATGAGGGGGGAGTTCTTTTTGTTGATGAAAAAGGAAACCACTGGATAGAAGAATATATTTTAGAGCAGCCAACGCATATTGTAAATGGATTTATTTGGTCCCTATGGGGTGTTTATGATACTTGGTTGAGCTTTCAAAAAAAGGATTCTAAAGAATTGTTTGAAAAGTGTGTTCTCACGCTCGAAAAAAATATTCAAAGATATGATAATGGATATTGGTCGTTATATGATATTTCCAATTTGCCCATAAATAATGTTGCTAGCCCTTTTTATCATAGATTACATATTATTCAGTTAGAGATTCTATCAAAAATATCAGGTAATCCCATTTTTAAAAAATATTCAAAGATTTGGAAAAGATACGAATCATTAAAATTTTACTCGATAAGAGCTATTGCCTCAAAATGTATTTTCAAAATATTATATTACTGAGTTAAATAGATTACATGGTTATAAAGTTGATGAGACATTGTTGTTATTTATTCCCCAAACAAAAAAATTGATGACCGCAAACTATTTTTTTTGAATAAAGTAACAAATTAAATTATCGCATTATTAATATTCTTTTTCTAACAGATAATTTTCCACCTGAAGTCAATGCTCCAGCATCAAGAACATATGAACACTGCAGAGAATGGGTTAAAGATGGAATTAATGTTACTGTTTTAACCTGCGTCCCTAATTTCCCTGATGGTGTGGTTCATCCAGGGTATAAAAATAGACTAGTAAGTATTGAAAAAATAGATGGGATAAATGTTATTAGAGTGTGGAGTTTTATTTCATCTAACAAAGGAATTCTTAAAAGGATATTAGATTATGTTTCTTTTGCTGTCTCTGCTTTGATCTTTGGAATGAGGATAGATGCTGATTTAATAATAGCAACCTCTCCGCAATTTTTTACTGCATTATCAGGGAAAACACTATCCAAAATAAAAAAAGTTCCCTGGATTATGGAAATTAGAGATTTGTGGCCGGAATCAATTATTGCGGTTGGTGCACTTAAAAACAAATCCATATATAGATTACTTACCAGAATGGAATATAGTTGCTATGACAGTGCATCAAAGATTATTTCTGTAACGAATTCGTTTAAAAATATACTTGTTAAAAATGGAGTTCCTAAAAGTAAAATCAGTGTTGTAAGCAATGGAGTTAATACTAATCTATTTTCTAAAACAGATAAAGATTTAGCTCTACTAAAAAGTTTAGGTTTGGAGAAAAAATTTGTTGTTTCATACATAGGCACTATTGGGATGTCTCATGCAATAAGTTTTATTGTTAAATCAGCAGCTAAAATCAAAAATGATAAAATTGTAATATTACTGATAGGCTCTGGTGCAGAAAAAAATAATGTAAGAGACCAAATACGCTATGAAAAGGTAAGTAATGTAATATTATTAGATACTTTACCAAAAAAAGAAATTGTTAAATATATAGCATCTGCCGATGTTGCATTAATAAACCTTAAAAAGTCAGAACTATTTAAAACAGTGATTCCATCGAAGATTTTTGAAAATGCAGCAATGGGGAAACCTATTTTACTTGGCGTTGATGGAGAAGCTAGGGATCTAGTAGAACATTACAACGCAGGAATATATTTTCATCCTGAAAATGAAAAAGATTTTTTGGATAAGCTCCAAAAGATGTATGATGATGTAAGTTTTTACAAAGCATGCCAAATTGGTTGTAGCAACCTTTCAAAAGATTATAATAGAAAAGAATTAGCAAAAAAAATGCTCAAACACATAAAACAAACCGTAAACCAAACTAGAGTGCCAACTTTTTTAAATCCTGCATTATTTGATTAGATGTTCTCAACAAAACAATTGTAAAAATAATTATTGAGTATTGTTCATTTATTGGTAAAACAACTTTTTTATTTAATGTAAAATAAAAATATAAAATTAAGAAAATGCAGCTGTTAGATAACGAATTATTGATAAATATTTATATTCCCAATTTTTAACTATATCAAATACCTTTTATATAGTTCTACATAATAAGTTTATTAACAGATAAATAAAAAAGGGGCTAAAAAATTAAACCAAAAGAATACTTTTTATCAAAATTAATGATTTTTATTCTATCAAATTTTGTTTTTTCCCAAGAAATGCGAATAAAGTTTCAACTATCCAATCATAGTAATACATATTATAAGTATAGCCATTACGATGCTAATTTAAAAATTACTCATGAAAACTGGAGTTTATTGATTAATCCTGAAATTGTTGACAAGTATGTTGGGAAGCAAATACTTGGGACAAATTTTTCCAGAGAAAAATTTATGGGAAGGTTCAAGGAATCAATATTAACATATGAAAAAGACAATTTAATTTTCCAGTTTGGCAGATCTCCAATCAAATGGGGTAAAAGTTATAATCAGTCAATCATTCAATCAGGTCAAGCACCTTCCTATGACCACGGATACTTTAAATTAGACTTAAGCAATTTTTCTGCTGAATTTCTTGTTGGCCAATTAGGTTCTGAAAGATTTAAATCTGATAGAATATTGAGGCTAATCAGTGGACGAAGATTTTCAGGTTCTTTTTTCAATAACAAGTTGAATATTTCTTTTGGGGAACAGGTAATTTACACTGGGGAAAATCGTAATTATGAAATATTCTATTTAAATCCTGCGATTCCTTATGTTTTTGCGGCTTATGAAGATAATGATCTGGATGTAGGCAATAAGAATAACGATAACTCAATGATTTTTTTTGAAGGAAGTTATTTAATGGGAAGAAAATATTTTATTTACTTCGAATTTATAATTGATGATATCCAGATTTATAATGATCCAGTTCAAGATATGTTAGGAACAAAAATTGGGGCTAAAAGTGAAACGAATATTTTTGGCTTTTTTATTGATTGGGAAGCTGAATATACAGAAATCGATACTTGGACTTATATTCATTCTGGCAGAGGTCAATTTACCAGTTGGGAAAACCTAAGTCACCCAATCGGATATCCATATGGTGGTGATTTAAAATCAATAAGAGTTTCTAGTCAAGCCTGGCTAAAAAGGGACAGGTTATCCATTGAAACAATATATAATTGGTTAGATAAAGGTAGCGTAAACATTGGTAATGAGTGGGGCAATGTTGATAATCTACAAGACCCTTTCCCTTCCGACCCTGTAAAAACATTTAATCTTTTTCAATCAGCGCTGGGATTTCACTCAAAAAATTTATCAATTTTACTAGGGTACACAAATATTCCACTACCTTACGAAATTGCTAATAATTTAATTGAAAATTTAAAGGGAGGTTTTTTTATTGATCTAAAACTAAAAAAAGTAATTAATTTTAGGTAAAATAAAAATTTGAGCAAATCTATTCACTTCACAGAACCAGTTGCATTAGAAAATTAATTAATGTCAAATAATCATTTATATCCCCTTGCACGTTTTTTTTTGTCATGATAAGAAAATTACTTTGACAGTGAAAATAATATTCATAATTTGAGTTGATTTATCAAATATATTATACGGAGTTATGAATATGCATAAAAACTACTTATCACTTCTCATAGGAATGATTTTTGGAATTGGAATTCTGTTTTCCCAAGAGGAGACTGACTCAGAAGAATCGGCGACTGAAGAAGTTCAGGTTGAAGAGAATCAAGCAGAAGAAGAAGAGCTTCTGGAATACGTAGAGGAAATACCTGGAGGGGCATTGTCAGGATTCGGCTTAGGTTTCACTGGTAGTGTTGGATTTGTGAATGGTGAATTCATCACAGATACGCCAGTTGGTGGAAGTTTAGTCATAAGCACTCCGTATGGATTTAAACTTGGAGAAGGGTTACGTTTTAATCTTAGCATTGCCGTTGGATCCTACACTGGTACAGCGTTGTGGCTTGAAGAAGGAGCTGATGTCTCAGCTGATGTAGAGCTTGCTCCCATGGTTGTTGGGCTAGGAGGAAATCTTACGCTAGCAAAATTTATTTTTGCTGAGGGTCATGTAGGAACGGTGGGTGACGGAACTGGCATAAGAGGCTTTGCTGGAGTTTCATTAGAAAGAATAATGAAGCGTTCCCTTGGTCTACCAGTAAATATTTTAGTCGGCGGTGAAGGATTTATTTCTACAGAGATGAAAACAGGATATAATGATTCGTATTGGGGTGGCCTTGGTGTTCGTCTAGACTATTCATTCTAATAAACCATTTTTTGACTTTTCAAAAAAAAAGACGGTTTTGATGAAACCGTCTTTTTTTTTAAGGTGTTTTGTATAACTTCCTTTCTTAAATTTATAATAATGCTAAGGAAATAACGGACTGATATGTCTGCATTATTCTATTTTACTCTATCGTTTGGATTGACCTTGTGGTTTTCACGGTTTTTGCTCCACTATATGGATCCAACCTTTTTTATGGACCACCCTACAGATCGAAAAATTCATTCAAAACCAATTCCCAGGTTCGGGGGAATTGCATTTTCTATTGTGATAATGCTTTTCGGTTGGATCTTTTTAAATGAATCGGGCATTTACTCATGGTATTTTGTTGGTGGTTTTAGCCTATTCCTTATAGGTGCAATTGACGATTATTTTACACTTTCGTGGCGTTACAAACTACCGATACAACTTTTTGTGGGCTTCTTTTTAGTTATTCAATTTTACCACGACATTCACCTTGTCTCATTTTTTGGATACCTATTACCTGAGAGTAAACCCTTATTACTGATAGTTTTTTTACTTTGGTTTATAGGAATTACCAACGCGATAAACCTGATTGATGGAATGGATGGCCTAGCCGGTGGTTTTATGTTTTTAGTTACTCTTGCTGGGGGTCTTCTTGGGTTCTCAAATGATGCGCCCTATTTTATGTACATAAATGTAATTGTTGGTGCCTCGCTTCTTGCTTTCTTGCATTTCAATCAAAACCCTGCGCGGTTTTTCATGGGCGATGCCGGTAGTTTGTTTTTAGGCTATCATCTAGCTGTAATGCCTTTGTTTTATTTTGTTGCAGATAATTCATCTAATGGAATTATTAATATCACTCCTTTTATCCTATTAGGATCATATTTAATTGCCGATACTACAAGAGTTTTTGTTCTTCGTATTCGCAAAGGGCATCACCCTTTAGAACCAGATCAACTTCACTTACATTATCAACTTTACCACTACGGGAAATCACAAAATGGTACCCTAATAAGTATTTTTTTACTTGCTGGAATTGGTTGTTCTATTGCAGTTATGCCGGAATCATTAATTGGAGAGAATGTATTTTTCTTAATTTTCTACTTACTTTGTCTTTCTTCCTTTGCTTTTATTGATTTGGTACCACGATATTTTGTAAAAATTTTAATGGGTCTTTTTGATAAACTTCGGACTACTAATAAAGATCCATGGCCTCATAAATTATTATTTAGAATAAGATATCTTCCCGTGGCGATTGGAACTTACCTTTTTTGCATCATATTTACTTACAGGGTAGAATTTTTTCAACTGACTTCAATGCAAACCTCAATATTGATTATTGCAATTATTACTCTTTTTCTTCTGAAAGATACTATCTCTTCTGAACATAGAAAATTTGAGGCTGTTTTGATAAGCATTGGAATTTTGCAAGCAATAATAATAAGTCTTGGGCACCAGAATAATTTAACACCAATTGAAGACCAAAATGGTATGAACCATCTTGTGAGTTGGATGAGGTATGGTGCCTTGGCTTTTTCTGGAGTAATTATTTCAACAAATTATATACTACATACGGATTTATTAGGGCCGGGGTTTTGGTCAATTACCGACTTGCTAATTTTATTTACATTAATAGGAATTAATAGTCTTCAATCTTTGGGGCTAATCTTGCCTCCTTCATTTGCTTTAGAAATTGGATTAGTATATTATACAAATAAATTATATTTGCCCCATTTATCAACACTTTTTACCAGAGAGGCTATTTGATCACTTTTCAAACACCTTAGATAATTCAAATTAGTTTAAGAAAAAATGATAGCGTAGGTAGAGTGCACGATGAAAAAATTATTATTAATTGTTATTTTCCCCACCCTTTTGTTGCGTTCACAATCTTCCCTGGAAATTTTGGATTCATTACATGACACTAATGATTGGAAGCTTGAAAATTTTTTTAGTGATGGGACTAGATTTGAAACAAAAAAAATATTTAACAAAACTCTTATTGCAGTCAAAGTAAGTCGCATCGAAAAAATTGATCCTGATGTAATAAGCAATGTCGTAATGGACTTGGATAATTATGGTGAATTTTTATCCAATGCCAATACTCTTGACTCTAGAATTTTAAATATAACAGATGAGTATGTAGATGGTTACCAGCATATTAAAGTTACGTTACCATTTTTCAGTGATAGAAGATATTGTTTCCGAATGAAATCAAATGACTGGAATGGTAATGAATCAAATAACCTTGTTGAGTGGTATTTGCTTAAGGAAGATGAATATGAATCATTTAATAAAGAAAATGGCACAGAGTCTTTATATTTAGATATCGGAGCGGGTACTTGGTCTGCAAAACAAATTGATGAAAAAAAATATGAAATATCATATTGTCTATACATGGATCCGAAAGGTTCCATACCTAACTTTTTAACACAAAAAATAAATGCTATGAACATTATCAATTTATACGAAGATATATTATCCGAAGCAAGATCACGAATACAGAAAAAAAATGCAGAAAAGCGATTTAATTCTGAAAGTAGTATAAGTACCACAAAAAGTTATCGTTTCTAACTTATAATGATTTAAACTGAAAATTAATATAATCTCTTAATTTAGTTGAACCAGCAACTAAACTAGTTGTATATTCAACTAATGACTGATAATGAATCACTAAATCTTCACATGAATCTTGGCATGCTTTTAAGTAATGCACATAATTCGATGACAAAAAGATTTTTGCAAAATACGCATAAAATAGGTCTTGATATTTCTTTAGATCAATGGATGGTTCTCGGACCAATTTGGAAATTAGATGGCGCATGTCAGAAAGATTTATCTGAGTACTGCTTGAAAGATAAGACAAGTATAACTAGGATTATTGATACGCTTGAAAAAAAGAATTTGGTTGTTCGAGTTCCAGACCAATTAGATCAACGAATGAAAAGGGTTGTTTTAACATCTCATGGTAAACAATTATTTTTTGATGTTTTACCAATAATGAAGCAAACTCGAGAAGAGGTTGAAAAAAATATTCCGAAGAAAGATATAAACACATTTAAGAATGTACTAATGCATATCACAAATAATTTACACAATGAAGAAGGTTGACCATGCAACCAATATTACATATCTTGTCCTATTAGCATTATTAAATGGATGTATTGCTCCAAAAGCAGCTCGTTTTGACGAAATGCATACATCTGTACCAGATAATTGGACAACTGAAATTCCCAACAATGAATCCTACACCGGTGATTGGTTAAAAGTTTTTGGTGATACAACTCTCACATCAATTATTGATCAAATAAAAGCCAATGGACCAGATTTAAAATCTATCATGGCAAGGCAAAAAATGGCTTATCAAAACGCAAAAATAAACGGTGCATTAGTCTTTCCAAACATTGGTTTTCAATTCAATGGGTCAAGAAATAAACAAAATTTATCTGGTTTTGGTTTTGCAGATGCCTTCATGAATTTGGGGAGCGAATCCGATTCTAGTTCATCTGGAAGTGGGCAAGCAAATCAGGTCATTTCCTTCGACTCAGAGACATATGGATTAAACCTTAATTTTCAATGGGAAATTGACGTTTGGGGTAGACTGTTAAATGGTAGAAAAGCAGCTTTTAAAGATTTTGAATCAATAAGTTATGATCTCTCATACATGAGATTTTCTACCCTTGTACGTAGTGCTAAAATTTATTTTCAAAATATTGAAGCATTTCAACAATTGGAACTTGCGAAAGAGTCTTTTTCTAGTTTGAGAGAAATTAAGGAATTAGTGAAGGACCGGTATAACAAAGGGCTCAGATCAAGTCTTGATTATCGCCTAGCTCAAACTTCAGTATCAACCTCCAGAGTTTTAATTGAAAATCGAAAAAACCAGATGATATTCTTAAAGCGTCAACTAGAAATTTTAATGGGGGATTATCCGCTTGGAAAAGTATACATTTCTAACACCTTGCCTGATAGTTTACCACCGACGCCAAATACTATTCCAGCAGATTTATTAAAAAGAAGACCTGACATTCGTAGTTTAGTTGCAAAGGTTGAAGCATCGGGCTTTCGTGTTGCCCAAGCTAAAAGGAATCTTTTACCGGGCATCAGTCTGACAGGAAGTGCTGGAACATCAACAAGAAAGCTTGAAGAATTATTTAATGATGATAATTCTATATGGAATATAGGCTTAAATATAACTAATCCAATTTTTTA
>MDTA01048596.1_pt1 | contig 12740 bp, 10 predicted proteins | sample 811151 | NCBI WGS metagenome assembly MDTA01 (sample SAMN05326648, study PRJNA326480) | marine metagenome | isolation source: seawater | place: Indian Ocean: South | collected 2010
ACCATATTTTTTTAACTCAATTACTTTAGTAAGTGTCCGGGATTAATCTAGACGTTTTTTAGTTTTTTGAGAGTCTTGCAAGGCCAATTATTAGTGAGATGAAAAATGAAAAAAATATATAATCAGGATCAATGGAGGGAGCGGGCTTCCGAAGTCTTACCAGGTGCAGGGTTTGGGAATTTTGATTCGTCCGTTTTTATAAAAAAGGGAGAGGGCTCACGGATTTGGGATGAAGACAATCAAGAATATGTGGATTATCTTATCGGTTCGGGCCCGATGCTGCTTGGACATGGAGATCCAAATGTTCTAGAGGCTGTTTACAGTCAGTTGCCACGAGGAATGACCTTTTTTACCAACAATTCACTAGGGGTAGAATTAGCAGAGGAGATATGCAACGCAGTGGCATGCGCAGAGCAGGTAAGGTATGTTTCGTCGGGTGGTGAAGCCGACATGTACGCAATAAGACTTGCAAGAGCCTACACGGGTAAAAATAAAATCATAAAGTTTGAAGGTGGGTATCATGGAATGAGTTCTGAAGCTCAGATGAGCCTTGCTCCGCAAACTTTGGCGAACTTTCCTCAAGCAGTTCCTGATAGTGCAGGAATACCAGAATCGGTTAGGTCAGACGTTTTAGTCGCACCATTTAATGACGCTTATTTTGTGAAATCGCTTGTTGAGGAGTATAAGCATGAAATTGCAGCAATAATTGTTGAGCCGCTACAGAGAATAATCCCACCAAAGGCAAATTTTCTCGAAGAACTTCGCTTATTGTGTAGCTCAAATGGAATAATTTTGATTTTTGACGAAATTGTAACCGGATTTAGATTTTCATATGGTGGAGCTCAGGAATATTATAAAGTTCAGCCCGACATTTGTACTCTCGGTAAGGTAATTGGTGGCGGCTTTCCACTAGCTGCTATCGCTGGGAAAAGAGAAATAATGCAACATTTTGATAAATCAAAAGTAGGAGATGATAAATTTTTAATGCAACTTGGTACGTTGTCAGGAAACCCAATAGCTTCGGTAGCTGGTCTGAAAACGATGGAAATTTTAAAAAAAGAAAACCTTCACTCTAAAATGCTTAAAGATGGAAAGCGTCTAATGAATTTGTTTAAATCTAAATTGGATAAAATAGACGTCGATTATAGAGTAGTTGGTCACGAGACACTATTCGATATAATTTTTATAAATAAAAAAATAGAAAATTATCGTGATTACATCTCAGCCAATATGAATATTTATAACAAATTCAATAATGCGCTCAGGCGCAGTGGTTTTTTTAAACCTCCCGGTAAAATCTATGTTTCTGCAGTACTAAGTGAAGAGGATTTTGAATTAGCAGAAAAATCAATTTCTTGTGCCGTCGAACAAATTTCGGCAGCGTAAACGTGACTTGGAAAATTTCTTAGGAAAAAGACAAATATTGTCATAAACTACAAACCAAAATCTTTAGCATCGAATTACTGAAAAGGAATAAATGTGAAACCATTTGTTGACCAGATATGGAGATTCCCTGTTAAAAGCTTGGGCTCAGAAAGAATATCAAAGGCAATTTTCAAGAAAGACAAAACATTAGTTGGGGATCGAATTTGGGCCTTGACCTATGAAAATAGTAGATTTGACTTGAAGCATCCAACTTGGTATCCCAGCCAAGTATTTTTACGGTGCACAATCGCACCCCTGTTCGCTGCCGTGCACACAAAGATCAATTCTGAGGACAATACAATTACATTTTCGCACCCTAGTTTAGAAAGTATTCGGCTTAATCTAGAACATGAGAGTCATAGACAGCAATTCGTCAACTGGGTTTTGCCAATTTGCCCACAAAATGGGCCTAAGCCAAGTGAGCTTTGTAGGGTCCCTGAGAGAGGAATTACTGATACTGAATATCCGTCAGTTTCATTGAATTCTATGTCTTCATTAAGAGATTTGTCGAAACGAGTGGGCGTCTCGTTAAACCCGCAAAGATTTAGAGGAAATATCTGGATAGAGGGTTTAGAACCGTGGTCAGAGTTGGAGTTTGTTGGTAAGGAAGTTAAGGTCGGAGAAGTTCGACTACGGGTCATTGAGCCGATTATCAGATGTAATACAACTAAAACTAATGAAGCAACCGGTATAAGAGATGTTGACACCCTTTCAGCACTAGAAAATGCGTTTGGACATAAAAATTTTGGTATCTATTGTAAAGTCCTATCAGATGGTGAGGTAAATATTAGTGATACATTTGAAGCACGACATGCCCAAAAATAGATTGATAAAAGCAAAAATATATTTTTGGTGGCGCCTTATTGAGGAGGGCATTGCTTACTATCTCACTTTTAAATGGGCCTTGATAGTAACAGCATGCATAATATCATTTTTTGCTGCTTTTAGTTGTCAATGGTTTTTTAAAGAGTATTTCGGTATATTTATGGATTGGGGTCTTGTTTATTTTGTAATATGGTCATTAACACTTATAGCGATGATTTATGAATGTCCGCTGCCTGATAGTGTTAAGGAAAAGATATACCAAGATTGTAAGCTAAACTCAGACTTTAGAGAAAAAAAATAGTTTAATTCACTTGCGGTGGGTGATTAACGTCCTTTCAATGCCATTACTATCTCTTAAATTTTCAAGTGCTTGTAAATCGATATAGTCTAAATGGTTAGAATTTCTGATATATGCGTTAAGCCCAGTGTGTATTGGACGGATCCTTTACCCATTTGTGGAGGCCTGAAGCGGAATCGAACCGCTGTCGACGGATTTGCAATCCGGTGCATAACCACTCTGCCATCAGGCCAATAGTTGTGTTTAGCATTTTAAAACCAATTTTCAAGGCTAGATTGAAAACATTTTTATAAATCACATAACCTGCATTGCCATAAATAACCTCAATTGCCATATGGTGATAAATAAAAAAATTATTACTGTTTGGTACTTTTTTTTATTGTGTTAAACTACGATCTATCATTATAAGTTTCGAGGAAATTTGAGAGATAGTTGATGGCCAAATTAGATTATCAAAGTGCACGAAGAGCTATGGTTGACTGTCAGGTGCGACCAGCTGACGTAACCCGCTACCATATTATAGATTCGATGTTAAAAATCCCAAGAGAAGAGTATTTCCCTGAGAAATTGAAATCGGTCGCTTATGCGGGTGATAACATTGAAATTGGTCCGGGGAGATATTCTTTGGAACCGAGAATAATAGCTAAGATGCTAAACTTGATAAATATCAGTGACGACGAGCTGGTGCTTGATGTAGGTTCTGGTTTTGGTTATGCGACCAGCCTCATAGCTAATTTTGCTCAGGCAGTTGTGATGATAGAAGAACCTTTCTATGCAAAGGAGGCCGAAAGAATCTTATTGGAGCAGTCCATTGACAATGTTATCGTCAAAAGTGGTGAATTAACGGATGGTGTAGTGGAACACGGCCCCTATGATTCGATCGTTGTAGAAGGGGGTATAGAGGTTTTACCAGCCCAACTTTTAAAACAATTAAAGGTTGGTGGAAAGGTGGTAAGTATAATAATGGATGGCTTAGTTGGTGAATGTTGCTTGGGATTGAAAGTCAACTCTGGTTTGGAATGGCGTTTTGGTTTTAATTCAGCTGCACCAGTTCTCAAGGGGTTTGAAAAAAAAAGTGAGTTTATATTTTAGGAATTAAATAATATTGTGACATGATTAAAAAATTAGATTCTTTAAAAAATAATATTATTTACCACATAATCGTCATTTTTGTTGGTATGGGTTTTATGACGGCTAGTTCCCTCGCAATAACCTTGGAAGAAGCTTTAGACCTTGCTCTAAAAACAAACAGCCAAATAGTTGCGGCGCGACAAAACTATTTAGCTCAAAGGGAAAGTATTACGCAGATTGCGGCGCAGAAGTTACCAAGCGTTACCGCCAACGTTTCGACGAATAAAGTATGGGATCTAAAAGATAATGATGATGTGGATAGTCTAGCAGCTGATTTAACTGCCAATTATACCCTTTTTGATGGAAATCGAACAATTCATAATCTAAGGGCGGAAAAATACAGACTTCAAAGAATTGAGGTTGAGTTGGTAGGTGTTGAGCAAAAGGTCTTGTTTGATGCGATAGTAGCGTATTTGAATGTATTGAAAGACATTCGGTTAGTTGAACTAAGTAGTAAAAATGTCGTAATGCTTAAGCAACAGCTCGCAGCTACCACGAGTAGGTATGAACTGGGTGAGGTCACCCTGACAGATGTTGCTCAAGCGACTGCTGCGCTGGAGGCCGCCAATAGTGTTTTGGTCTCTCGAGAAGGTGTCTTAACTCTGTCAAAGAGCTTATTTGAAACCATAGTAGGTATTAAAGCGGAGGAGCTTGATACCAAAATAGAGTTGCCCGACCTGCCTTCTAGTTTAGCTGCTGCCAAGAAATTAGCAGAGTCTTCGAATTTAAGTCTCAAGGCAGGCTTTCTATCGGAAAAACGCGCAAAAGCACTCTGGGAAGCGTCTAAATCAAAGAGTTTACCCACAGTAAATATATCCTCATCGATTTCTGGTGGAGAGGCAACGTCTAATTCAGATTATTCAAATTTTGGAATTACTTTCAGAGGTTCAATACCCATTTACAGTGGTGGGGCGCTCAAAAGCGGAGAGAGGGAAGCTTTTTCGTCACTGGAGGCGGCAATGGCTAATACCGTTATAACTAGGCTCGGGGTAATACAAAATGTAATGACAGCTTGGTCCGACTTTGAAGTTACGACAGCCATAATAAACGCTCGCATCAGACAAGTAGAGGCGACCGAGCTTGCGCATCAGGGTATACTGGAGGAGGCAAGATTGGGCGCTAGAACGACGTTACATGTTTTAGAGTCTGAACAGGCAGTAATGAACACAAAAACAGATCTTGAAACAGCCATGAGTGACCGTTTGGTCGCCGCTTACCGTATCCTAATGGAAGTAGGAACCTTAACACCATCAATGATTGGATTAACTTCAACTGTTAGGGGAGAATTTATTGGGCAGAATTAGAGATTTCGCCAAACAGATTTCAAAAACGAGCTCTGTTTTTAAACAAATATCGAATATTTGTGTCAAAGGCATTTAAGCATATAAATAAAACTAAAAATATAATAGGCTATATTATGGTCAAAAAAGAAAAAGAAAAAATAATTGATCAACCCAAAGGCGAAGTCGAATTATCGGCAGATAAAATTTTATTTCAGATAGCCAACTCGCTGGAAAAAGAGAAGAGCAAAAGGTCGAAATCAAAAAAAGAGGATGCAGAGGGTCCAATTCTGTTGAATAAGGAATACCTCATTAGCAAAGGTACTTTTTCGCCGAAGGTTACTATGTCTAAAGAGTTGGCTACTCTTAAATGTTTAATTCAAGAAGTTGTTCGAGATGAAATAAAGAGGTTAAAGCAGGATTAGCTCTAATTACTTAAGAGCGGGTGTCGCAAGTTAATTGATTATTTGCATGCCGCCATATAAGACCACATACGACTTGGAGTAAAGGGCATATCGACCCTTTCAACACCAATTTCATAAACTGCGTCGAGTGTAGCGTTTGCGACTGCAGCTAAAGCACCAACGGTTCCAGCTTCTCCGCATCCCTTCATGCCGATTTTATTGGCAATCGATGGTATTAAATAAGTGTCAAATGTAATTGTTGGCATTGTATCCGCTCTTGGCATTCCATAATCCATTAAGCTACCCGACAATAGCTGACCATAGTCATCATGGACTACATGTTCTATCAAGGCTTGTCCAATACCTTGCGCTACTCCTCCATGAATTTGGCCCTCAACAAGCATTGGATTCATCAAAATGCCAAAATCATCCACCACGGTATACTTGACACATTTTACAGATCCTGTCTCTGGGTCTATTTCGACTTCTGCGAAATGAGCTCCATAAGGATATGATCTACCTTCAACGACATTTTCTAATGTAGTTTTCCGTATTTCCGGCATACCTAAAAACTCTGCTTTTTTTGCTAAATCAATAATATTTATGAATCTATTTTTTCCTGGAGTATTAAAAGATCCCTCAGAAAAGTTTATCTTGCTTGCATCAACCTCAAAATAACGTGCTGCGGCAATTCTAAAGTTTTTTATGACCAGTTCTGCAGTAGCATTAATGGAGTTTCCTTGCATCGTTACAGATCGAGACCCACCAGTACCTCCCCCCTTTACAATTTGGTCACTATCTCCTTGAACAAAGTTGATTTTTTCAAATTGTATACCAAATTTTTCATTTAGTATCTGTGAATAAACAGTTTCATGGCCTTGGCCATTAGACTGAGTGCCAACATATAAACTGACGTGTCCATCGTTGGTAAATTCAATAGTTGTGGTCTCCTCCTGTGATCCAAGTATCGACTCAATATAAAATGATAGTCCTATTCCTCTCAACAGGCCATTAGACTCACTGATTTTTTTTCTGCTTTTAAAGTTCTTTAGATCCGCAACTATTTTTGCTTCCTCGAGCAGTTTGTGAAAATTTCCGACGTCATATATCTCACCTGATGCAGTCTTGTACGGGAACATATCTGGTTTAATAAAATTTCGTTGTCGTAATTCTAAATGATCGACATTCAATACTCGAGCTGAATAGTCCATCAGGCGTTCAATAATGTAGATTGCTTCTGGCCTTCCCGCACCTCGGTAAGCATCGATTGGAGTGGTGTTCGTATACACGCCTTTTACTTCGACATAAAGGTTTTGAATATCATACACCCCAGTAATAACTTTGAGTGCGAGCTCCGTTTGAATTTTTTGACCAAATTTTGAATTATATGCCCCTAAATTAAAAGTGGTTTTGACTTTAAGTGCTGTGATTTTATAGGTTTCATCAAAAGCAACCCTGGCATTTGTTAATAGGTCGCGAGCTCCATTATCGCTGAGAATCGCTTCAGTTCGGTCAGCTTGCCACTTTACGCATTCCCCAAGTTCTTTTGCAGCAAAAGCGACCAAAAAATACTCAGGGTAATCAAAGCCTTTCATTCCAAAACCACCTCCAACATCTGGGGTGGTTACTTTTATTTCAGTTTCCTTTAAGCGGAGAATTTTTGCCAAAGCAGCTTTAGTATTCCAAACTCCTTGGCCACTAAAACAAAAGTGTAGCCGTGATTGCTCCATTTGAGCAAAACAGCCTCGAGTCTCTATCGGGTTTGCAAAAACTCTGTTATCAATCAAGTCCAGGGATACGTCGTGAGTCGCATGTTTGAAAGCCATTTTTACATTTTCATAATTTCCAAAATGCCAGTCGACAGCAGTGTTATTTTTGGCTTCACTGTGAATTGTATTGCCGCCAACTGCTGTCGCTAGATGTGCATCTAAATCCTCAAAGTCAATTTCAATCAATTCAGATGCATCCATTGCCTCTTGTTTTGTATTTGCTACTATTGCTACGATAGCCTCGCCAACGAACCGTACTACCTTTTCTGCAAGTAAGGGTCGTCGAGGAGAGGCTGCACATTTTCCGTCCTTATTTATTACGGTATCGAATTCCATCGAATTGATTAAATTATCTTGAAGTGATTGAGCTGTGTAAACTGCAATTACCCCTGGGGCATTGATTGCTCCCTCTATATTTAGATCTTTTATTTTAGCATGGGCCATTGGAGATCTTAGAAAAAACATTACCTTTGAATTTTTTGGGCAAATATCATCAACGAACTTACCCTTTCCTTTCAATAAGTTTGGATCCTCTATTCTTTTTACGGACTGATTGGTTCCAAATTTTGTCATGTCTGGTCCTTTTAAAATCTGTTTGTTGGCATAGCAGTAAAAATTGTCTACAAATATGCTCAAACATATCATTTTCGTTTGCTATTACTAAGAAAAAGTTTATCACGCCTTTTATATGATTAATAGCTGAGCTATAAAGATCAACAAGCCAGCTTATAGTTATAAGAGAGCAAACTTTAGAATGGGAAATCAATAGGGAAAATGAAAAAGAACTTTCATCCGTTGGAGAGCGAAAAAAAGATTTTTGCGGCATGGGAGAAGAACGAATCTTTTTCTGCTGGAGCCAATGCTAAGCCAGATATGGAAACATTCTGTATTATGATACCACCGCCCAATGTTACAGGTAGTCTTCACATGGGGCACGCTTTTAATAATACACTTCAAGATATACTAATACGATGGCATCGCATGCGTGGATTTGATACTCTTTGGCAGCCTGGACAGGATCATGCAGGAATTGCGACTCAAATGGTCGTTGAAAGGCAGCTGTCAGAAAATAATGAACCGGATAGAGCTACGCTGGGCCGTGAAGCTTTCTTAAAGAAAATTTGGCAGTGGAAGGAAAAATCTGGCGATAAAATTATTGAGCAACTCAAAAGACTTGGGGCGTCTTGTGATTGGGACCGAAATAGATTTACAATGGACCCTGGGTTTCATGATGCTGTAATTAAAGTATTTGTTGCACTCTATCAGAAAGGGTTGGTTTATCGAGGGAAGAGGCTTGTAAATTGGGATCCACTTTTAGAGACAGCAATATCAGATTTAGAAGTTGAACAAGTTGAAGTAGATGGGTTCACCTGGCATTTGCGGTACAAATTATTCGATAACTTAGTTTATAATCATCCCGTAAAATTTGATAATAATAATCCAGTAGAGTTTGAGGAGCGGGACTATATTGTTGTGGCTACAACAAGGCCTGAAACGATGTTAGGTGACTCAGGTATTGCCGTTAATCCTTCGGATAAGCGCTACGAGGCCCTTATTGGGAAAAAAGCTATAGTTCCGTTCTCAAATAGATTAATTCCAATAGTTGCTGATGATTATGCAGACAGCAAGAAAGGAACTGGCGCAGTCAAAATAACACCAGCGCATGATTTTAATGATTGGGAGGTTGGAAAAAAATGTGGCTTGAATGTAATTAATGTATTTGACACAAAGGGAAGAATTAAGGTTGAAGCAAATAAAGAGTTCTTAAATGATTGTATACCTGACGAAAAAGTTTTTTCGTTTGACGGTTTAGACAGATATGAAGTACGTAACAGAATCGTACAAATAGCCAAAAACGAAGGTTGGCTTCATGATATCCAAAAAGAAAAACATGTAGTCCCACATGGCGATAGATCAAACGTAGCGATCGAACCTCTGCTAACAAGTCAGTGGTTCGTGGATACCAAAAAAATTGTTCAGCCCGCTATTGACGCAGTCAAAGATGGGCGGACGAAGATTTTACCTGAGCAAGATGCTCGGGTTTACTTTCAATGGTTAGAGAACATTGAACCTTGGTGTGTTTCCAGGCAGTTATGGTGGGGACATCAAATACCTGTTTGGTATGACAGTGACGGCAATGAGTACTGTGCTACTTCTGAAGTGGAAGCTCTCCAAATGTCGGAAGGTAGGCCATTAATTAGAGATCCTGATGTACTTGATACTTGGTTTTCCTCTGGATTATGGCCTATTGGCACATTGGGATGGCCAGAACAAACACCGGAGTTAAAAAGATACTTCCCAACTAATGTTTTAGTTACCGGCTTTGATATTATTTTCTTTTGGGTTGCGCGCATGATGATGATGCAATTGGCAATTGTCAGTGAGGTCCCTTTCAAAACGGTATATGTTCATGCATTAGTTCGAGATGAAAAAGGAAAAAAGATGTCAAAATCAAAAGGCAACGTCTTGGACCCGATTGAATTAATCGATGAGTATGGTGCCGATGCTGTAAGATTTACTTTAACAGCGATGGCTGCAATGGGACGAGATTTGCGGCTATCAAATAATAGAGTTGCCGGTTACAGAAATTTTGGAACTAAGTTGTGGAATGCTGCAAGGTTTGCACAATTAAATCAGTGTAAATCAACGGAAACATTTTCTCCTCGTAATTTAGAAGAAAATCTAAATAAATGGATAGTGGGAGAAACGGCCAGATTTAGAGAGGCTTTTGACAAAGCATTATCTGCTTACAGGTTCAACGATGCGGCAAACATCGCTTATGTTCACATATGGAGAAAATTTTGTGATTGGTATATCGAATTTGCTAAACCACTTCTAGCACTTGAGGGGACACAACGGAAAAGCGAAACGCAAGCAACGATGGCTTGGGCTCTCGATCAGTGTATCATTATTCTTCATCCCATAATGCCATTTATTACTGAGGAGCTTTGGGGTTCAATCGCTGATAGAAATAATATGCTCGTTCATGAAGATTGGCCTACCTATAAATCTGAAGAGGTACAAGATTTGACGGCGGATCGGGAACTAGAATTAGTAATTAATTTGATAGAAGGAGTTCGCTCGATACGATCAGAACTAAACGTTCCCGCAGCTACTAAGCTCCCACTGGTAAGTGTAAAATTGAATGACGAAAAATACAAAATTGTGGAAAAGAGCAAAATATTAATTGAGAGATTGGCTAGAATTTCTTCGATTACTCATGGTGAGGCTCCATCTACAGGGGCTATAATTTTTACGGTAGACGGAAATGAGTTTGCACTGAAGATTTCAGGTATTATTGACTTTCAAGCGGAAATTATGCGTTTAGGAAAGGCTATAAATAAAATCAATTTAGAGGCTGATCTTATAGCTGGAAAGTTGGCAAATGAAAAATTTGTTTTAAACGCACCCAATGAAGTTGTGAACGAGGCTAAATCAAGATTGCTGGAGTTAAAAGTTGATAGTGAGAAATTATCTTTGGCGTTGAAAAGAATAGAAAAAGCGACATAGAAATGATAAAATTAACAGATTTAGTTGACAATTTACCATCAAGTGTCCCGTTTGTGGGACCAGAGGCACAAGAACGGGAAAGAAAAAGAAAATTTATTGCTCGTATTGGGGCTAATGAGAACGTTTTTGGACCGTCGCCAAACGTTTTAGAGGGAATCCGTAAAGTTTCGTCAGACATATGGATGTATGCTGATCCAGAAAACTATGAATTGAGAGAGGCATTGGCGCGTCATAACAATGTAGATTTTGCTAATATTGTTATTGGTGAAGGGATTGATGGTCTTTTAGGGTACTTGTGTAGGATGTTTATAACACCAGAGGTATCTGTAGTCACGTCCAAGGGCGCTTATCCAACTTTTAATTATCATGTTTCAGGCTTTGGCGGGAACCTTCGGCTTGTTCCTTACAAGAATGATTTTGAGGATGTTGACGGCTTAATTCGCGAGGCAGAGAAATTTAAAGCTTCAATAATTTACATAGCGAATCCTGATAACCCCATGGGTAGTTTTCATTCAAAAAAGGTAATTGAAGATATGGTCGCATCTCTACCTTCACATACTTTACTTTGTTTAGATGAGGCCTACTTAGATTTTGTGCAGAAAAGTGATGTGCCTGTGATTGATCCGGAAAGTAGTCAAGTTATCAGAATGCGAACTTTTTCAAAAGCCTATGGGCTTGCGGGAGCTCGTGTTGGATATGCAATTGGTCCAAAAAGGATTATCAAAGCATTTGATAAGATACGAAATCACTTTGGTATAAACAAAGTGAGTCAACATGCAGCTAAATTGGCTTTGGAGGACCAAGCCTATCTGAAGTCTGTAGTTAGACAGGTGTCGCAAGCTAGAGATGAAATTAGTAGGATCGCAACTAACTGTGGACTCAAAGCGATCCCTTCAGCTGCTAATTTTGTTGCGGTAGATTGTGGAAAAGATAGTTCATTTGCCAAAGCCATACTAACTGGGCTTATAAGGGAAGATATTTTTGTCAGGATGCCATTCGTAATGCCCCAAAATCGGTGTATACGAATTTCCGTTGGCAAACCTGAGGATTTAGCCATTCTTGCGCAAGTATTGCCAAGAGTTGTTAAGAATTGTACTGGCTAGTAGGCGTTATTCGCTATGAATTCGCTCGCTGCGCTTATGCCGTTGGCTCCATGAGGAATATTACATGCTATAAGCCCTGCTTCTATCGAAGATAATGCTCCCAAGATCATTACAGGGTTAATGTATCCCATATGCGCAATGCGACAGACGGAACGCCCGTTCATGTATTTTGGCTCAGAAAAGCCCAGACCACGACCAAGCTCAAGCCCTGTATGTTTTGTTAGCCAGCTGCGGAGCACCTCTAAATCGTATCCTTTTGCCCTTATTGTTGTTACAGCGGTAGACCTATTCGCCGTATTTTCTATATTTGGTACAATGATATTTCCTTTGCTCCATTTATCAATAGCGGTCCATACGGCCCCAGCGAGCACTTTGTGTCGTTTGAAAACATTTTCTCGTCCTTCCTGGAGTATAATGTCTAGGGCCGCTCTTTGTCCAAAAAGATGGTGCGTAGGAGCAGTTCCATAAAAGCGCTCGTAAAATATTTTCGGATTAATGCGGGGGTTCCAATTCCAATAGGGGGAAATATGGTCCTTATTTGCTGATAATTTTAGGGCACGCTGACCTATAAAGCAATAGGAAATACCCGGCGGGGTCATCAACCCTTTTTGGCAGGCAGTAACCATTAAATCGACACCCCAATTATCCATTTCCAAAGGATCACAGCCAAAACAAGCGATGCTATCTACCAATAAAAGCGCTGGGTGTTTACATTCTTCAATTATTCTTGAAATAGCTTTTACGTCGTTGTGAACTGAGCTAGCGGTATCAGTTTGAGCGCATAAGACGGCCTTAATATTTTGTCGAGTATCTGCGGTCAGAGTTTCCTTCAATTTTTCGAAGTCAATGGTATCCTGAAATCCGAAATCTAGTAGTATAACATTTAATTTCATTTCTCGACTTAAATCTGCCCAACCCAATCCGAATTGCCCCGTGGCTAAAACTAAGATAGTATCGTTTTGGCTAAATAGGTTTGATATTGCGGCTTCCCAGAC
>MDTA01081491.1_pt1 | contig 12739 bp, 17 predicted proteins | sample 811151 | NCBI WGS metagenome assembly MDTA01 (sample SAMN05326648, study PRJNA326480) | marine metagenome | isolation source: seawater | place: Indian Ocean: South | collected 2010
TGAAGCTCCTAAAGAAGAAGCTAAAGCAGATGAAGCTCCTAAAGAAGAAGCTAAAGCAGATGAAGCTCCTAAAGAAGAAGCACCTGTAGAAGAAGCTAAAGCAGATGAAGCTCCTAAAGAAGAAGCTAAAGCAGATGAAGCTCCTAAAGAAGAAGCTAAAGCAGCTGAAGCAAAATCAGTAGATAAATCCTGAAAACATATTTTTAGCCACAATCTATGAATAATCAAAGCGCCGTTATTATAGGCAAAGTTATTGCCACTCATGGCATTAATGGTTGGGTAGCCATATATTCATATTCACATCCATCGGACAATATCAAAAACTATAATACTTTTCTTTTGATTGAAGATGAGGTTAGGACTATAAAAATTCTTCAATTGAAAGTTATGCCGAAAAAGATAATCGTTCAGTTAGAAGGCTATATGGATATAAACACTTCTCAGAAGATAATAGGACAAAATATTTATGTAAATGCATCAGAGATACCCAGCCTGAATAAGGGAGAGTATTATTGGAAGGATATTGAGGGTTTGAATGTTTATACAACACATGATTTATTGATTGGATCTGTTGACTTTATATTTAATAATGGAGCAAATGACGTTCTAGCAATTAAAAAAGAGGGAAAATATGTTTATATTCCATATGTTAGTGAGTATGTCGAAGTAATTGTAAATGAAAAAATAGTGATAAATCATGAAGTCATATAATTTAATCACTGTCTACCCAGATTTTTTTGAATCATTTCAAAAGCATGGGTTAGTGAAGAAAGGTATACATAAAAAGCTTATTGATATTAATGTCGTTAACCTGAGAGATTTTACTGATGATAAGCATAAAAGAATAGACTTTAGGCCATATGGAGGTGGTCCTGGTATGATTATTCAATATGCTCCAGTAAAGAAAGCTCTGGGCTCTCTCAAATCTTCAGACAAAGTTATTTTACTGTCACCTCAAGGAAAACCATTAACTCAAAAAAAACTTACAAGCTTATCAAAAGAGAATAATATAACTTTTATTTGCGGACGCTACGAAGGCATAGACGAGAGAGTAATCAGTAAATTAATAGATGAAGAGATATCCATAGGAGATTATGTTTTATCAGGCGGAGAGATCCCAGCTGCAACAATTATTGAGGGTATTACAAGGCTGATTCCAGGTATTGCAGAAAATATGAATTCTATAGAAAATGATTCTTTTAATGATTGTCTTTTAGATTACCCGCATTATACAAAACCTGAGGAGATAGATGGTTTGAGAGTCCCTAAAGAGCTTGTATCAGGAAATCACCAAGATATCGAGAGATGGAGACGAAAAAGCTCTTTAGGTATGACTCATCTCAAAAGACCTGATCTACTAAAAAACGTGAATCTTTCAAAAGAAGATGATAGACTACTTCAAGAATTTATAGCAGAGCACAGAGCGAAAAGTGACTAAAATTATAGAAGACATTACATCGAAACAAATCAAAAGCTCACCTAACTTCTCGAGTGGTGATACCGTTGTTGTATCAGTAAAAGTCAAAGAGGGTAAAAGAGAGCGCGTCCAAGCTTTCGAGGGTGTCGTTGTTGCTATAAAAAACAGAGGAATCAGTTCATCTTTTACTGTGAGAAAAATTTCTTATGGAGAAGGTGTTGAAAGAGTATTTCAGACACATAGTCCATTAATTGACAGTGTTAAAATAAAACGACGCGGTGATGTAAGAAGAGCGAAACTGTACTATCTAAGGGAAAGATCGGGTAAATCTGCTAGGATTAAAGAAAAGTTAACTTAAGCCTCTAAATTGAACCAAGTTTACATAGGTATCGGAAGTAATAAAAACCACCCATATTTTAGAGTTCATCGCGCTTTAAAGCAAATTAACAGAATTCATAAAACAAGACTTCTAAAAAAGTCTAGCCTTTATGAAACAGTCCCCATGGGTCCTAAATTTCAACCAAACTTTATAAATGCTGTAATAAAAGTTGAAACCATGCTTACACCGCAAAAACTTCTTGAGGAGCTTAAATACTTAGAAAAACTTCATAATAGAAAAATAACTAAGAGATGGGGTCCAAGAAGTTTAGATTTAGATATCCTTATTTATGATCAAGTGATCATGAATTCCGAAGACCTTACATTACCTCATCCAGGAGTTAAGTATAGAGAATTCGTACTAATTCCATTATATGAAATTACGAGATATGATTTCGAGGTTCCAAAATATGGAAAGATCAGCAAACTTATAAGAAGACTATAATGATAAATAAGAAATACATTGCAATTGAGGGTGCCATAGGAGTAGGAAAGACAACACTGGCAAAAAAAATCTCAGATACAATTAATTGTGACACGCTATTAGAAGACTACATAGATAACCCTTTTTTGAAAAAATTCTATGATGACAACCAATCAAATTCATTTACTACACAAATGTTTTTCTTACTTAGAAGAATAGAACAATCAATTAAAGTTAAAGATTCAAAGAACATGATTGTATCTGATTTTTATTTTGGCAAAGATGATTTATTTGCAAAATTAAACCTAAATTCAATAGAATATAATATGTATTCAGAAATTAGGCAAAAGCTTAGATTTGATCCACCAACACCTGACTTGATTATTTACCTTCAAGCATCCACTGATATTCTCTTAGAGAGAATAAAAAATAGAGGGCTAGATTTAGAATCTAATATTAAGAAAAAATATATAGACTCTGTTAATGATGTTTATATGACTCACTTTCATAAGTATAATGCGTCACCTTTACTTATAATTAATACCTCAAATGTAAATATAAATAAAGAGAGAGATTTTTTAATGCTTATTGATCAGATTTCAGCTGATATCAACGGAAAAAAATATTTTAATCCTTCATCGCTTTAGTTATGAATAAACTTAATAAATTGATAAAACTCTACAGGGGAGGCAAGAAACTCTCATGTATTACAGCATACGATGCAAGTATGAGTAAATATCTTGACTCATTTGGAATAGACATAATATTGGTTGGTGATTCACTTGGGCAAGTTATACAGGGACAGAAAACTACTCATAATGTAACGACGAGAGAGGTAATTTATCATGCTAGTTGTGTTAAATCAGGCAATAAGAGTGCTACATTAATGGTTGATTTACCTAAAGACTCCTATAAATCAAAAGTCCAAGCTTATAATAATGCATCATATTTTATATCAAATAATCTTGCAGATTTGGTCAAGGTAGAAACAGACATGGAGAACATTGACATCGTAGAACATCTTATTAAAAAAGGTATCCCAATATGTGCTCATATTGGACTCCTTCCACAGTCAATAAAAAACAAATCTGGGTATAGAAAGTATGGAAAAACAAAAAAAGAAGCACAATATTATTATAACCTTGCAATGAAGTTGAACGCCATAAATGTAAACATCATTCTTATTGAGTGCCTTGATAATTCTCTAGCAAAGAGTATATGTAAAGATACGAATATGCCTGTTATTGGAATCGGTTCCGGACAAGGAATAGATGGACAAGTTGCGGTAATTTATGACCTTCTTGGAATAAGTTTCAATAAGATTGATGCTTTTTCAACAGACGACAGAACGCCACTTGATAAACAGATATTTAAATTTAAGAAAAAGTTAAAATAATGCAAGTTATTAATGATCAAAAATCTTTGGAAAATATATTAATTGATTTCAAAAATAAAAATAAAAATAAAAAAATATCATTAATACCTACAATGGGTAACTTACATAACGGACATTTAGAACTATTTGATAGGGCTCCAAGTGATTCGATTAAAGTAGTAACTATTTATATCAATCCTCTACAATTCAATGATGAAGAAGATTATAAAAATTATCCTAGATCAGTGAAAAGTGATATAGAGAAATGTGATAAAAAAAATATCGATATAGTGTACTCACCACATGGCTGCATTACAGATGAAATTGCTTTTGAGGAAAACATAGATTTACCAAAATTCACAAGGTATTTGTGTGGTTCAACACGGGATAATCATTTCTTAGGAGTATATAAAATAGTAAAACATCTATTCTCAATCATACAACCTGATTTTGCATGCTTTGGTAAAAAAGATTATCAACAATTATTACTAATTAAATACATTGCAAGTACTTATTTCCCAAATCTAAAAATTATTGATGTTGATATTGTAAGAGAAAATAAGATTCCACTAAGCTCGAGATTATATAGACTAAATAACAACTCTCTATCAAGACTGAAGTTAGTTTATGACACATTGATTGTAATTAGAAAAGATATGATAAATGGGGGTAATTTTATGAGTATTAAGCAAAACTATATTAGAGAAATTGAGAGTAATAATATCTCTGTCGAGTATTTAGAGCATAGGCGCAATGATACTCTTGAGGATGCGAGCAACTATTTAAAGAATTCATCTCTCTTTATTGCTTATTTTGTTGATAATATTCGACTCATAGATAACATTCAAATATAGTTAAATAAAAATAAAAAAGGTATTATAAAGATAATGAAAAGATGTTTTTTAAATTCAAAGATACATAGAGCTAGAATCACTGATACAGATATAAATTATGAAGGTTCTTGTCTAATAGACATCTCGATACTAAATGCAGCTGGAATAATGCCATTTGAAAAAATTGATATTTATAACATAACAAATGGAGAGAGATTGAGTACGTATGCCATACCTGGCCAGGCAGATTCTGGTAAAATATGTGCTAACGGGGCGTGTTGCCATAAAGTACATACTAACGACGAGGTAATAATTTGTTCCTATGTAGACCTATCAGAAAATGAGATTAATAACCATAAACCCACTATTCTTCATCTGAACAATAGTAATGAAATTGTTGAGAAAGGTAAGGATAAAGTAAAATTGGCATGATTTATGCTTGCTTTAAATATAAGTAAATATTTACGTCAACACTTAGGAGAATTTGTATATGGTTAAGTATAATATAAATGATATTGGTGGCATTGTTGCTAAAGAGGATGAAAGATATCGAGTATGTGATAACTCAGAACTAAACAATTTAGTTTTAAGTAGTACAGACCTCCATCCAAATAAGAGTACATCAGGTCATGAACACCCAGGCCAAGAAGAAATATATTTTTTTATAAAAGGCAGTGGAGAAATGGAGATAAATGAAAAAAAATTTTCTGTTACTGAGGGAGATACAGTATTAATAAAAGATGGAGATTTTCATAGGGTTCATGCTGGTAATGAAGGATGCTATTTTGTTTGTGTGTTCGATGGTAAAAGAAGCCACTAGAAAATTTCTAATATAGCTCTTATATTTCTTATTAGCTGGTCGTTTTGTTTGCATGTATGCGTGATATGGCCAAGCTTTCGATTTTCTCTTTCACTTTTATGATAATCATGGACAGATATTTCATAATTTTTCTTGATAGAATCAATTTTCATAATTGGAATATGTTGTGAGAGAACATTAAACATGACTGAAGGCATATAGGTTATTGCATCATTTTTTTCATCGCCTGTAATGGCATTTATGTGCGCGGAAAACTGGCTTATATTCGATCCTTCAATAGTCCAATGTCCTGAATTATGTACTCTAGGAGCTATCTCATTTGCAATTAAGATTTTATCTTTACTTATAAAAAACTCTACAACCATTACTCCAACATAATTCATAGCTTCAAGAAGTTCACTACCTATCCTTTCTGCATCTGATTGTAGAAAATCATAACCACTAGGACAAACACTCATACTTAATATTCCATCTTTGTGTGTGTTTTCTACAAGTGGGTAAAAATATATATTTCCATTAACCGATTTAACAGATATAAGTGAAACTTCAGCCTCAAAATCAACAAGTTCCTCTAAAATACATTCTTCATTGATCAAATCAGTTTGGATTTTAGTATCAGGAGTAATCCGATATTGATTTTTCCCGTCATAACCAAATCTCCGTGATTTTAAAATATAGGATTGATTACTTCTTCTATATGTATTTAAATCACTAATGTTATTAATTGGAAAAAAATTTGTAGTTTTTATATTCAATTTATTAAACAGTGTTTTTTCCTTGAGACGGTCTTGACAAATTTCGAGAGCATGAGAGCTGGGATGAACTGGTATACTTTTCTCTAATTGACGCATTGCATTTACACTCACATTTTCAAAATCAATAGTGGCTAGATCACATTCCCTAGCTATTTTATCTAGTGTATTTCGATCATCATATTGTGACTGAATATGTTCTGCATAGTGACTTGCTGGTGGATTCGGACTTGGGTCGATGACGGTAAACTTGTGTTTTTTCTCTTGATCAGCCTGGACCATCATCATTGCAAGTTGACCAGCTCCAAATATAGCGATTTTCATTACTTAAGTTTTGTTTTTAAAATCCGTTTTGTTTGTTTTTTTCTATACTCAAGAATCTTTTTGTTTATTATAGGATATTTGATAGCGAGTATTGCAGCTGCAAGTAAGCCTGCATTTATGGCACCAGCCTTTCCGATAGCAACTGTGGCTACTGGTATTCCAGCAGGCATTTGAACAATTGACAATAAAGAATCTTTCCCTTCCAAAGCTTTTGTTTTAACTGGCACTCCTATAACAGGTAAGTGAGTCTTCGCTGCTGTCATGCCAGGCAAATGAGCTGCACCCCCAGCTCCGGCAATTATAACCTCTATGCCGCGCTCGTGGGCACTCTCTGCATATGAGTATAATAGATCAGGTGTTCTATGGGCTGAAACTATTTTCTTTTCATGATTTATTGAGAGACTCTTAAGTGTTTCAGACGCATGCATCATGATTGGCCAATCGGATTGCGATCCCATAATTATACCAACAAGTATCTGTGATCTTTTCATTTTAAAAAAAGTAATTGTAACAGCTATATTAAGGACATAACAATAGTTTTGTTTACTATTATTATAATTGAATTAAAAATAATGTATTATTCCACATATGATAGTTGTCACAGGTGGATCTGGCTTTATAGGAACTAATCTTGTACGGTCTCTTCTTTCAAGCGATAAAAAAGTGCTAGTAGTAGAGGAGCTTGATAGATACCCTAATAAATTTGAAAATATTAAGGATCTCGATGTTATTGATTGTATTGGTCATGACAATTTTGTTAGAGATTTGTACAATGAAAAATATAAAGATCAAATAGAATACATCTTTCACTTAGGAGCATGCTCCAAGACTACAGAACAAGATAGAGACTATATCATGGATGTTAATCTAAATTACTCTATGAAACTTTTAGAGTATTCGGCTAATAATAACATCAATATGATTTATGCCTCGTCAGCTTCAGTATATGGCGATGGCAGTACTTTCAAAGAGGATCCAGCACATGAGTCATTTCTCAATCACTACTCAGAATCAAAGCTTTTGTTTGACAATTATGTAAGGGATAACTCTCATAAAATACATTCTCAAATTGTAGGATTGAGATATTTTAATGTCTATGGACCTTATGAACAGCATAAGGAGATGATGAGTAGCGTAGTATTTCATTTCTATAATCAATTAAAGAATCAAGGTATGTTAAAGCTTTTCAGAGGAAGCCATGGATATAATGATGGTGAACAGAGAAGAGATTTTGTTTATGTTGATGACACGATAAAAATAAAAACATGGTTTATGAATAATAATATTTCAGGGATTTATAATGTGGCAACAGGCAAAAGTAGATCCTTTAATGATGTAGCAAATGCCGTAATTAATCATTTCAAGTCTGGTCATATTGAATACATTGATTTTCCTGATGGGCTTGAAAAACAATACCAGGCGTTTACTGAGGCAGATATGACTTGTCTAGAAAGGACTGGTTATCCAGATCGGCCTACTGAGCTAGAAGATGGCGTAAGTTCTTATTTATCTTTTCTTGATAAAAAGTGATATGAATAATTCAAGAATTCTTGTAGTAGCTCCAGCTTGGATCGGAGATTTGATAATAAGTTTGTCATTCCTTAGAGCTCTGAAAAATATTGATAAAAATTCAAAGATAGATTTGTTAGTAAATGAAGACTTAGTTGATATTGTTAAATATTTTCCTATCATCTCAAATATTATTAGTTCTCGAACAAGCCATGGAAAGCTTTCCTTACTCTATAGAATAAAACTAGGATTGAAATTAAGAAAAAATAATTATAAAGATTGCTATATTTTAACAAATAGTTTCAAATCTGCGATTATTCCATTTATCGCAAGAGTAAGAAATCGCATCAGTTATCTAGGAGAATTTAGATATGGATTAGTTAATAAGATAATTAAAAAAATTGATCGGAAAGAGGGTATGGTCAATAGGTATTTAAATCTTATCAATCACAAATATCAATCGGAATATCAGCCTGCCTTGACTGATAAAATCGGACAAAATAACAACACTCATCGACTCCTGTTAAAAAAAAAATATCTCGTGTTCTGTCCAGATGCAGAATTTGGACCATCAAAACGTTGGCCTGTGAATAAATGGATGGATCTAGCTGAGAGTTTGAAAGATAAATTTCAAATTGTTTTTGTTGGACTAGATACAACTATTAGCTCATATATTAATAAAACACATAATGATAACTTTTTAGATCTAATAGGAAAAACTTCACTAGATGAAGTAATAGATATTTTGGGGCAATCATGCTGTGTTGTTTCAAATGACTCTGGTCTGATGCATGTTGCAGCTGCATTAAATTTACCTGTGGTAGGCATTTATGGATCATCATCACCCCAATATACGCCACCTCTTATTGATGATGCTAAAAGAGTTTTAATTTATAAGAGTCTAGATTGTAGTCCTTGTTATAAAAGAGAGTGCCCTTATGATCATTTGAATTGTCTAAATAATATCTCTGTAGAAGATGTCAAACAATCAATATCCAAGTTAGTCTAGAAAGTTTGCTCTTATCATATTGGCAACGTTACGTAAATCTACCTTTATATATTCTTTATCAGCTCCTATATCCGTAAAGGAAAGCTTATTGCTATCGAGATTGATTGTGTCCCACCTTCTTACTGTTGAAGATAGTTTTGAAGGATAGAACCCCACAGTTTTCTTATTGAGTGCAGCTGCAACATGAAGTGGACCTGTTGATCCTGCAATAAATACATCACATTGGTTGATATTATGAAACATCTCAACGATGCTATCAGTAGGATCAATTATCTGAATATCTAACCCATTAAATTTAACTGATAATGCTTTGCATTTATCATAATCATTTTTATCACAATGCAGCACAAAGCTATATGTTCCATTTTTATTAATTTGCTTGCATAACTCTATAAAATCATTATCCGAAAGTGTTTTCGAAGACCCACCAGTAAAAGGATGAACAAAAATCTTGGGTTTCTTCCTGTCCATAATTCGTTGTGTATCTCTCAGAGTAATATATGGTTTATTTATATCAGTGATGGAATATGAGTTATCTTCCAAAAAATACTTCGCAATGTCATTATTATACTCATATTCAGATTTTTTTGATGATGATCTATTTTGAGATATTTTTCTGTTGTAAAAAATCTGAGCTATTTTTGTAGATGGTGCATATCTTTTTTTTATATTAGATTTCCATAATTGAAAACCAGTTTTAAAAGTTGAAAAAAAACTTATCGCATAGTCATAATTATTTCTGTTAATATGTCTAACTAGATCATCATGACCACAAATTGTATTATTGATATACTCAGTGACTAATTTAATGTCTTTATATTTCTCATTAACATAGCAGTCAATCTCAATATTCTCTATTGAAGATTTGATAATCCTTAAAGCTGGTAGAATTAGCATCAAATCGCCCAATCTATCATTTCTTACAACAAGAAGTTTTTTCATTTTAGTATTACAACAATAAATACTAAGACTATCAAATAATTATTTGTTCATCTCTTAATAATAAGTCTATAATCAAAAAAATGATTAATAAAAAAGTACTAGCAATGTGTTTATCTCCTGATCGTGGAGGCTTAGAGTTATATTTCCTTAAGTTTGTAGACTATTACATACAGAAAGATACACAAGTCCATGTAGCCTGTTCTAAGAAATCTTATATTACTAATAATATTTCTAAAAATAAATTAGAATGCAGACCTCATGGATTTTTTAATAATTTGATTAATTTCTTAATTATAAGGAGATACATCATTAAAAATAAGATAGATTTAATTCATGTTAGTTGGTCTAAAGATTTATTTCTGGCAGCACTTTTGAAAACTTTCTCCCCGCGTGATGTAAAAATTATATTCTATAGACAAATGAAAATACCAAGATCTAAAAAGGATCTAATTCATAGAATTATATATAAAAAAATTGACTTATTTTTGGTTATTACTAAGAAACTGTATCAGGAAGCTTGTGCTTTCTTACCAATAGACAAATCTAGAGTGCATATTTTACCCTATGGAATCAAAAGACCACCCAAGAATAATAAAATTACTAAACAAAAATTTTTTTCAAAATATAATATGAATACTTCAATATTTTCGGTAGGTATATTTTCGAGGATTGAAGAACAGAAGGGACAACACCTAGTCTTAGATGCAATTAAGCAAAGTAGACATGATATTCAACTTTTTATAATTGGACATTGTATGGATAATAATTATAGAAAAAGTCTGATAGAAAGTACAAGCAGATATAATTTAACAAAATTTGTAAAATTTATTGAATTTGTTGATTCTCCAATGTCATTTATGCCATTTTTTGACCTTATAATATTACCAACCTATGAGGAGACATTTGGTCTGACTGTAGCTGAAGCAATGTTAATGCAGGTCCCTGTTATTGGTAGTAATGTTGGAGGAGTTCCAGAAATTATTAATCATGGACATAATGGCCTACTATTTAAAACAAAAAACCATCATGATCTTCAAGAAAAAATTGACTCAATAATTGAAAAAAAAGAAATGAGACAGAAATTTGTAGATAATGGTGTTAAGTTTATTAATGAGAAATATGATTACAATTCACACTATATCCATTTTGAAAAGATTATTAGTAGGTATCAATAATAATGAAAATTACTGGAACAATAATAACTTTAAATGCAGAAAAGTATATATCCCGCGCCATAAATAGCTTAAAAGAAATTTGTGATGAGATAATTGTTCTAGATTCACAAAGCGATGATGCTACAAGAGAAATTGCAGAATCTGCAGGTGTTAAAGTGTATATTCAGCCATTCCTTGGTGATGGCGGACAAAAAAAAGAAGCTTCAAAATATGCATCAAATAATTGGATATTCAGTTTAGATGCAGATGAATATCTAGATCGTGATTTAATTGAATTTGTAAAAGAAATTAATTTTGATAAAAGTCATTATGATAGCTATTCATTCAGGAGAAAAAATTTCTGTGGAAGTGAATGGATAAAAGCTGCAGGCTTTTATCCTGACAATGTGATAAGGCTATATGATAAAACAAAAGTCAATTATGATACACGAGCAGATCACGCTAAAGTTCAATCTATAAAAACATATAAAACAAAATGTCATATTATTCATAATACTTATGAATCAATGGATGAATGGATCACTAAAATGAACTTCCGAAGCAGTATGAGCGCACAACAATTATATAAAGATGGAATTAGACCCTCGAATATAAGACCTATTGTGAGAGCGCTGTTCGCCTTTTTTAAGAAACTTATTATCAAAGGTGGAATATTACAAGGAAGGAACGGTTTCAAAGTCGCAATTACGACAATGTTCAACACATACTTGAAGTATATAAAACTTAATGATATCTACAAAAAGTAATTCATAAAGTTAGTAAGTCTATAGGCTCATCTATATCTTTAAGAGTTCTCAGTAAAATGAAGTTTATGCTCTTCTCAGAACAAATATTTATTAAATTTGCCAAAAGGATTGTATTTAGATTCATGTTTTTAAAAACTTTATGAGCATCACCTTTGCATCCAACTAGATAAAAGCCGTGATCCTTTGAAGGCCCGATTACCATTTCATAACTATTTAAGTATTCAATACAATCATAAAATTCTCTTTTTGATATTGAAGGTATATCTGATCCAATAACAATTCTTTTATCATCTATATTTTTGTATGAGTTTAATGCACTATATATTTTAGTACTAAGATGGCCAGAAGACTGTTGAACTAAGTTAAGTGAATAATCCTTAGACAACCGCTCTATGAAGCCCCCATTGATATTTGGATATAAATGAAGCGATTTGTGAGCCTCAAGACAAGAAAACTCATCACATATCATAGTAAGCATTTTTTTTGAGAGAAAAATACGCTCCTCATAAGATAATAAACTTTTCAATCTACTTTTACAGTTTGAGTTATCTGGATTCTTAGACAGTATATTTATTTTTGGTATCATTATATATCCTCTCTAATCGAGACGGACTTACTCCAAAAACATAGAGTAACCTGAGTAGTCTCATAATGAGTACTGTTTTTAGGAAACCATATTTTTCCCAGCGCCTAATGGATGTGAATGCCTCACCAGTTAAAATATTTGGCAATGATATCTTTTTTAATCTTCTAGAAATCTCAATATCTTCCATTAGTCTTATGTTTTTATATCCTTTAATCTTTTTGAAAGTATTATTTTTAATAATGAAAACTTGATCGCCAGTTGCATATCTGAAGATTTTACTTCTTAAGTTAATTAGATAAGAAAGCATTTTATACTTAAAGTTATTACTATCGAAACGTATACTAAAAAACCCCCATTCAAAACAATTAGTGATACTTAGTAAACTTTTTATTGCTGCTTTATTTAACTTTGTATCTGCATGAAGAAATATCAAATATTCACCTTCTGCA
>MDTA01101973.1_pt1 | contig 12739 bp, 9 predicted proteins | sample 811151 | NCBI WGS metagenome assembly MDTA01 (sample SAMN05326648, study PRJNA326480) | marine metagenome | isolation source: seawater | place: Indian Ocean: South | collected 2010
CAGTTAAGCACTGATTTATTTAAAATATTACTTATCTGATAAATTAGTCTATTAATATATATATTATATAGAGAAAAGAGTATTGATGTTGTTGTTATAGGGGGACTAAATATCTGTTGAAATTTTAAATAAATACAATTAAATCATATCCTTACCCCTGTGATAAGTGGGTGTGGAACCGCGGTATCAAAGCGGTATACCTTATGCACCAATTGTGGATGTTTGGACTCCTGACGGTTCCTTGAGTTCTACCGGCGATTTACCCACAAAATGTATTCGACACTGAACATGGTTTTGCACAGGAAGTTGACATGGGTTTTCGACTTACGCAGCGGGGTCATAGGACTTGGCGAGTTTACTTACCGATGCAGAAGCTTGAGAAGATCTCCCCAAGAAGATCATCGCTGCTCACTTCACCGGTTATCGTACCCAGAAAAGTTTGAACCCGTCGTAAATCCTCTGCAATTAGCTCAAGAGGTAAGCGCCCACAAACCCCTTCAAGTGCTGTCTCAAGGGATTCCTGAGCGTTCGATAGGGCATTAAGGTGTCGCTCCCTCGCGCTGAAACTCCCCTCTCCCGTGCTCTGATACCCAGCTAGCTCGGTGAGGTGTTCCTTAAGATCAACAAGACCGGCGTGCGTTTTGGCGGACGTACGAAATAACTTGAGCGCATTATCTTGGTAGCGTGTGGATGAAACACCCGGCTCGCCGCACTCAGTCAAATCGATCTTGTTGAATACCACGCATAACCGTGAGAGCAGGTGGGAAAGCTCGGCGTAAAGGGTCGCGTCGTCGATGGCTGTGTCACCATATTTTCCGGCGACAAGGGTTTGTAAAACCGGGCCGGGCTCTTGATCAGAATGCACAGTACTGTCTGCTACCAGCAGGATGAGATCCGCTTCATCGAGCGCAGAGACAGCTTTTTTGATGCCTTCTTGCTCAACAACGTTCTCGCCATAACGCATGCCGGCGGTGTCGATGAGATGAATGGACAGACCGTTGAGGTTGATTTCCTGACGAATGACATCTCGAGTAGTACCGGGGATGTCTGTCACGATGGCAGTGTCGGTACCGGCCAGCGCATTTAACAGACTCGACTTGCCGGCATTGGGTGCGCCGACAAGAACCACGGTAATCCCGTCTTTGACTACCAGTCCCTGATGGGCCGCCTCAAACACATCGGTAAGACGCTGACTGGCAGTCTCCATCGCCTCGGCCACCCCAGTGTCTGTCATGATATCGATGTCTTCATCAGTGAAATCGATGGCGGTTTCAACATTGACCCGGATTCTGGTGATGTCTTCAACCAGCTGGTGGATTTTTTCCGAAAAAACGCCTTTTAGCGTTCTCATGGCTGATCGGGCCGCCTGGGCTGAGCTTGCATCTATGAGATCAGCGATGGCTTCAGCCTGCAGGAGATCGATCTTACCATTCAGGAACGCTCGTTCAGTAAACTCCCCCGGTGCCGCCAATCTGGCGCCCCGGGCAATACACTGTTCAAGCAGGGACTGAAGCACTTGCGGACCGCCGTGACCCTGCAGTTCCACAACATTTTCACCCGTGAAGGAGTGGGGCGCCTTGAAGTAAAGCGCGATGCCGCTGTCGATCAGCTCGCAGTTGCTGCTCATCATGTCGACAAAGGTGGCCAGCCTGGGTTGTAAGGTAAGTCCGGTAATCCGTTGTCCGATGGCCAGTGCTTCGGGCCCGGACAGCCGGACGATACCGATGCCGCCACGCCCTGTGGCAGTGGCAATGGCACAAATAGTGTCTGCGTCCTCTTTAATCATGCGACCTGTTCAGGCGTTTACTGGCAAAGGATGCCGGCTGTCTACCAGCGACAGTGCTCGGGATTGCCCCTCAAGCCGCCTTTTTGCCGTCGTGGGCAGCTTCCAGTTTTCTGGTGATATACCACTGTTGAAGAATGCCCAGCAGTCCGTTTGTTAACCAGTAGAGTACAAGACCTGCCGGGAACCAGAGAAACAATACTCCCATCATGACGGGCATGATTTTCATGACTCTGGCCTGTATAGGATCGGCCGGTGTCGGGCTGAGGCTTGTTTGCAGGTACATGGTCGCCGCCATCAGCAGAGGCAGGATAAAGTAGGGATCCCGCACGGAAAGATCCTGCAGCCACAATCCGAAAGCCGCGTGACGGAGTTCCACGCTTTCCAGCAAAACCCAGTAGAGCGCTATAAAAACCGGCATCTGAACCAGCATCGGCAAGCACCCACCAAACGGATTGATCTTCTCTTTCTTATAAAGCTCCATGGTGGCCTGCTGCAGCTTCATTCTGTCATCGCCATAGGTTTCTTTCAGCGACTCTATTTTAGGCATCACGCGGCGCATCCCGGCCATTGACCGGTATTGGGTTTCCGTCAATTTGTAGAACAGAGCTTTGACCACCAGCGTCAGCGCGATGATCGAGAAGCCATAATTATTGATAAAGGAATCGATCTGACGCAGCAGCCAGTAGATCGGGGCAGCAAGGAACCACAAAAACCCGTAATCAATAGTCAGGTCCAGATTGGGCGAGATTTCAGCGAGGACGTATTGGTCTTTCGGGCCGGCGTAAAAACCCATTCGGTATTCGGCCGTCTCCCCGGGCGCAACAACGATCGCACTGCCTGTGAACTCCCCGAAATACTGGTCCACATCATTTTTCCTTGTGGTGTACCGATTGGTCTGGCCAGCCTCGGGAATCCAGGCAGAAATGAAATAATGCTGACTGAATCCGACCCAGCCACCTGGGGTGTCAAAGGCCTCAGTGCCATCATCCACCTCATCAAAATCGATTCGTATGTAGGGGTCATCTTCTGAGGTGGTGACAAAGCCGAGATAAGTGCGACCAAACCCGCCTACGGCGCTGGGGTCGTCAAAAATGTCCCGTTTAATCTGCCCAAAAGCATTGGCCTGAAAACGATTGGTACTCTGGTTTGAAATAAGAAAGCTGACCTCAATCAGGTAACTACCGCGCGTAAACCGATATCGTTTGGTCACGGTGACCTCATCGGTTTCGCTCACCAGATCCACTGTGAGTTGTTCGTCGGTTTCCTGCATCACGTAACTGGATAGCCGACTTCGGTAACTTGCTCTGCCGCCGCTGTCGATCCCGTCTGGTCCGATCAACCCGCTCTGTGCCACGTAGCTTCGGCCTGGCTGGGTCTGAAGTAGATCAAAGGGGTCACTTGGAACATCTAGCTGTTTGAGAAACTGGGGAAGCGCGAGGCTGGTAATATCTCCCCCATCCAAGCTGATACTGAGTTCCAGGGTGTCGGTAACGACGCGTACCGTTTGACCGGTAGCAATGCTTGGCAGATTGCCACTGGTGGTGTCAGCCGTGCTTGGCGCGGTGGCTGGCAGGGAACTGGGTAAATCTACCGGTCTGTCTGCGTCAGCGGCCGTGTCTGGCGGGAGGACCACGACGGAGTCAGCGCCCTCAATAGTCGGCGGATAGTCTTCCTGCCACGCAAGCAGCATCAGATAGGTGACGATTGCGAGGGCTGAGTAAAGTGAAAAGCGCGTGAAATCCATAGGTCAGCTCTTAAGTTCCGGGTGACTAGCGGGATCAGGTACAAGGTCCATTCCGCCTTCATGCCAAGGGTGGCATTTACTCAGCCTGTTAATGCCCAACATCATGCCTTTAATCGGGCCATGCAGTTGTATGGCTTCTTTTAGATAGTGCGAACAGGTGGGATAAAAGCGGCAGTTGCTTCCAAGCAAGAGGCTGAAAAATCGCTGGTAGATGTCGATCATGCCGATCAGGAGCTTGGTAATCATTTCAGTATCGTGCTTTCAGGTTGCCTTTAGTCAGGTCGCGGGTTGGTTTTCTGGCATTTTAGCGCAACATCCGCCCAGAGTGTGTTGAGTTGGGCAAAGGCTTGTCGGTTGTGGATTTTATCAGCACCCTTTCTGACCAGAACAACCAGATCTAAATGACGGGGAAACGTTTCAAGCGATCTGAATGACGTTCTGATGAGCCTTTTTAACCGGTTTCTTTGGACGGCAGTTGGGATGTGTTTTTTGGCGACGATTAAACCGAGTCGGGTGTTCGCGTCGTGACTGAATCTGGCTAGTATCAGAAAGTAGCGACAGGAAACCTTGAAGTGGGTCTGATCGAAGACAGCGCTGTAGTCGGCAGCATTAAGCAGGCGCGAGGCTTTGGGAAAGCTCTGAGATGCCACAAGGCCTTACACCTGGATGCCATTGATCGTCGGGTTCTCAGGCCGACAGCTGCGCTCGACCTTTTGCGCGACGTCGCTTGAGCACCAGTCGACCACCCTTGGTAGACATCCGCGCGCGGAATCCGTGCGTGCGAGCTCGCTTGAGAACGCTAGGCTGATATGTTCGCTTCATAGTGAGTTATCCGTCTGTTTTGCTCGCGAACCGAAACGGGTTCGAAAAAGAGCGCGAATTCTAGTGGTTTTGGGTCAAACTTGCAACGCGGACTCGAGAGAATTGCCTGGCCAAATGCCGCCGGACCGTAGGTTGCCTCGCCGGCTTGAGGCAGGCTGAACGCGCCGGTGGGCCATCCATAAATTAGCCACAAGTTATCCACAAGTTATTTATGCACAGGCTGGCCGCTTCAGGCAAAAATTTACGAAATTTTTAGTCGGGAAAAACAGGGAGAATTCTCATAAACAATTGATAAATATAGATAAAAAATCAAACCAAAAAATGGCTTTTCTGCTCTCTGGGCAGTGGATAAGTGCTTTGTTCGTCGTTATGATTCCCAGCATAAAAAATTAAAACAGGCAATCGGAAAAGACAGTCGTGGTAGTTGAGCATTGGCAGAGATGTAGTGACCGTCTCAAAGAAGAGTTACCCCCGCAGCAATTTGGCACCTGGATAAGGCCCCTCCGGGCTGAGCTGGAGCAGACAAGCTTGCACCTCTATGCACCTAACAGGTTCATCCTGGATTGGGTGAAGAATAAATATCTGGCGCGAATCTCAGATCTTTTAGAGGAACAGGCGGGCGAGCCGCTCAAGGTGCATCTGCAGGTCAGCAACCCGCATGCTACCGTCGCTGCGGCCCCCGAGCCGGCGGCCGTCAGGGTGTCGCGCCCGCCGGCTGAAGACGCGCGCGGCAGCCGCCCAGAGCCCGGATTGTCCGCCGGGCTGCAGCGAAAAGCCGGATCCAGAGTGGATACGATTATAGACGGTAAGCTGATGCACCGGGGCTCGCTGAAGCCGGATAACACGTTCGACAGCTTCATTGTGGGTAAGTCCAATCAGCTTGCTCGCGCGGCAGCCATGCAGGTTGCTGAGAATCCCGGCTTTGCCTATAACCCGCTGTTTATCTACGGGGGAGTAGGGCTGGGTAAAACCCACCTGATGCATGCGATCGGCAATTATCTGGTCAGCAAAAAACCCGATGCCAAAGTGGTTTACCTCCACTCGGAAACGTTCGTGGCTACCATGGTCACTGCGTTACAGATGAATGCAATTAATGAATTCAAACGGTTTTACCGATCAGTCGATGCCTTGCTCATTGATGACATCCAATTTTTTGCCGGCAAAGAGCGGTCTCAGGAAGAGTTCTTCCATACATTTAACGCTTTGTTAGAGGGTGGGCAGCAAATAATCCTCACTTGTGATCGTTTCCATAAAGAGATAAACGGCCTCGAAGAGAGACTCAAATCCCGTTTTGGTTGGGGGTTGACGGTAGCGGTGGAGCCTCCTGAGCTCGAGACCCGGGCGGCCATTCTGATCAATAAGGCCGCGCAGTCTGGCATTGAGTTGCCCTATGACGCGGCGCTATTTATTGCACAGCGACTTAGGTCCAATGTGCGAGAGCTGGAAGGTGCGTTGAAGCGGGTGATTGCGCATGCCAGCTTCAAAGGGGCTGCCATCGATCTTGAGCTGATCAAGGAGGCTTTAAGAGACCTGTTTGCCTTGCAAGACAAGCTGGTGACAATTGACAACATACAGCGGTCAGTTGCGGAGTACTACAAGATCAAAATGGCCGACATGTTGTCAAAAAGGCGTAACCGCTCTGTCGCAAGACCCAGACAAGTCGCCATGTCCTTGTCGAAAGAGTTGACAAACCACAGTTTGCCGGAAATTGGCGACGCTTTTGGTGGGCGAGACCACACAACGGTACTGCACGCCTGCAAACAGATTAACAAACTTCGGCACAGCTCTATGGATATTAAGGAAGACTACAATAACCTTCTCCGCTCACTTTCTAGCTAGTAAGACACTTAGAGATATAGGATTAATTAGGAAATGCAATTTCAAATAAGTCGTGACGCACTGCTCAAACCACTTCAATTGGTGAGCGGGGTTGTTGAGCGTCGCCAGACCCTACCGGTACTTGCCAATGTGTTGTTAGTTCTGAGAGAGAAAGAGCTTTCCCTGACTGGCACTGATTTAGAGGTAGAACTGGTGGGCAAAACTGAGGTTGACCAGGCCTACCAGTCCGGAGAAGTCACTGTGCCCGCTCGCAAGCTTCTCGATATCTGCAAGTCACTGTCAGAGGGCGCGACAGTAGACATCGCCTTAGCGGATAAAAAGCTGGTTCTGAAGTCCGGGAGGAGCCGGTTCTCGCTGACCACGTTGGCGGCGTCCGAATTCCCGAACGTTGAGGAAGAGCCCGATACGTTCTCTCTCAGTATGGGCCAGTCGAAACTCAGGCAACTGTTGGACAACACCAGCTTCGCTATGGCGCAGCAGGATGTGCGTTACTATCTGAACGGGATGCTGTTTGAGGTTGGTAAGGACTACCTTCGCGTTGTGGCCACAGATGGCCATAGACTGGCGATGGAGACGGTTAGTTTGGATTCTGCGCTAGCGGATATACAGCAGCAAATCGTTCCTCGGAAAGGGGTTGTTGAGCTGTCGCGTTTACTGAGCGATGAGGGCGGTGATATCACGCTGACATTCGGCCAAAATCATATAAGAGCCAAAGTGCCAGAATTTACATTTACCTCAAAACTGGTTGATGGGAAGTTCCCTGATTACAACCGAGTGCTGCCGAAAGGAGGTAACAAATCGGTTATTGGAGATTGTCAAGAATTGCGGCAGGCCTTCGCCCGGGCGTCCATTCTCTCTAATGAGAAGTATCGCGGTGTTCGAGTTATGCTGGCAGAGGGTGAAATGAAAATACTGGCAAACAACCCTGACCAGGAAGAAGCTGAGGAAGTGGTTGCTGTAGAGTACAGCGGAGAGCCTTTGGAGATGGGTTTCAATGTCTCCTATCTGATCGATGTGCTGTCAACCCTGAGCGGCAAGAGGGCTCGAGTCACGCTTTCTGACCCGAACAGCAGTGCTCTGCTTGAGGCGGAAGAAGGCGGTGATGCGCTTTACGTCGTTATGCCGATGAGACTTTGAGCAAACTCGGCTGTGCGAGGTGACTTAGGCGGGGTGGCAGTCTCCTACTCTACCGACATCAGGCTTGTGGGCTGGTCGCTTGCGGTCTGCGCCTTCTGACCATGCCAAGTATTGATCAGCTAAAGATAGTAAATTTCAGGAATCTCTCTGAAATTAGTTTGTCACCCAGCCGAAGCGTGAATCTTATCTACGGCAGAAACGGAAGCGGAAAAACTAGCCTTCTGGAAGCGCTTTATGTGCTGTCGTCGGGCAAGTCATTTCGCAGCGCTCTGGTGGACCCGTTGATTAAAACTGGCGAGCCGGAGGCCACGATATACGTCTGTACTGGGGACAACTCTAAGTTCGGGCTGTCCAAGCGAAGACACACCAAGGCTCAGCTCAGGGTTAACGGTGAGAATCAAAAAAATTGGGATCAGGTAGCGAGGGCTTTGCCGGTGCTGGTCATCGATTCGGGTGCTTTCGAGCTTTTGGAAGGAGGGCCTCGGATCCGCCGTAGGTTTCTGGATTGGGGGGTGTTCCACGTGGAACCCACGTTCCTAGACAACTGGCGCCGGACCGCAAAATGCCTGGCAAATAGAAACAGTCTCCTCAAGTCAGGCCTTTCCAAGGGTGAAGAGCTAAAGGCGTGGGACGCCGAGCTGAGTGTTGCTGCCCACGCTGTAGATAAAGCGCGGGCCGCCTATCTGGAAGAGCTTCTTCCGCTGTTCGAGCGTGTCTACGGTGCGTTAGTAGGTGTTAACTTCGACCTTAGCGTGCAATATAAGCGTGGCTGGCCGGACGAAAGCTCGCTTGATGAGTGGCTCATCGCTAACCGCCAGCTCGATGCCAAGTACGGCTCAACCCAGGCGGGGCCGCATCGCGCAGACCTTGAGGTGAAAATAGGCCGCAGAAAAGCGACGGAAAGCTTATCCCGTGGTCAGGAAAAACTGCTGGTTTGTGCGTTGAAGGTTGCTCAAGGCGAGCTGTTGTCTGCCGCTTTTGGGCGACGTTGTCTGTATCTGGTGGACGACTTGCCGGCGGAGCTCGACAGCCAGAACCGACAGCGAGTAATGAAGCACTTACTAACTCTGGGATCGCAGTTATTCGTGACCTCCGTTGAGGCTGAAGCAATTGATCTGAGCGCATTCCACAACGCAGAATTCGCTAGGTTTCACGTGGAACGTGGTACAATCATAAACTCGCAGGCCAGCTTATAACTCCCGTATACAGGAGATTTATGGCCGCACAGGTGCCTGCAGTAACACAAGTCATGTTTACGGAGCGTAGCCATGAGCGAAGAGAACACACCGGACTATAACTCTGACAGCATTAAGGTTCTCAAAGGCCTTGATGCAGTTCGAAAGCGCCCGGGTATGTACATCGGAGACACCGATGATGGTACCGGGTTGCACCATATGGTTTTCGAGTTAGTGGATAATTCGATTGATGAAGCCTTGGCAGGACACTGTGACACCATCGAAGTCACTATCCACGTGGGAGAGACAGTCACCGTGTCTGACAACGGCCGCGGCATCCCAACCGAGATGCATAAGGAAGGGGTCTCGGCTGCTGAAGTCATCATGACCGTGCTGCATGCCGGCGGGAAGTTCGACGACAACAGTTATAAAGTGTCGGGTGGCCTGCACGGTGTTGGTGTGTCGGTTGTTAATGCGTTGTCCGAGGAGCTTAAGCTTACTATCCGCCGGGAGGGCGAGGTTTTTGAGCAGCACTACGCACACGGTACGCCTCGGGCGCCCCTTGCCACGGTCGGCGAGACGCAAAGTAGCGGCACAGAGGTGCACTTTAAGCCGGCAGCCGAAACATTCACCAACATTGAGTTCCACTACGACATTCTGGCTAAAAAGCTTCGGGAGCTAGCATTTCTTAACGCCGGTGTTGCGATCAACTTGAAGGATGAGCGTTACGGTAAATCGGAAGTCTATAAGTATGAGGGCGGGTTGCGAGCGTTCGTCGACTATCTGAATACCAACAAGGCCTTGGTGAATAAATTGTTTCACTTTACCTCTGAGCGGGAAGAAGATGGCATCACTGTAGAGGTTGCTTTGCAATGGAACGATTCCTATCAGGAAAATATTTTTCCTTATACAAACAATATCCCTCAGAGGGATGGTGGCACGCATCTAGCCGGTTTTCGAAGCGCATTAACCCGCGTGCTAAAAAGCTACATTGACAAAGAACTTGCGCAGAAAAAAGGTAAGGAAGTGGTTACTAGCGGTGATGACGCCCGCGAGGGTCTTACCGCCATCATATCTGTTAAAGTTCCAGACCCGAAATTTTCATCACAGACCAAAGACAAGCTGGTGTCCTCAGAGGTCAAGACGGTTGTTGAGCAGGAAATGGCCTCTCACTTCAATGACTATCTGCTTGAGAATCCGCAAGACGCCAAACTGATCGTAAATAAAATGATCGATGCGGCGCGGGCGCGAGAAGCTGCCCGAAAGGCTCGAGAAATGACTCGGCGCAAAGGGGCCCTGGATGTCGCCGGCTTGCCCGGTAAGCTGGCCGATTGTCAGGAAAAGGATCCGGCCCTATCTGAAATCTACATTGTCGAGGGTGACTCAGCTGGGGGTTCCGCGAAACAGGGCAGAAACCGTAAGAATCAGGCCGTTCTTCCTTTGAAAGGCAAAATACTCAATGTTGAAAAAGCCCGATTCGACAAAATGCTCAGTTCTGCAGAAATCGGCACGTTAATAAAGGCACTGGGATGTGGCATTGGCAATGAGGAATTCTCTCCGGAAAACCTTCGGTATCACAGCATCATTATCATGACGGATGCCGATGTTGACGGTTCTCATATTCGTACGCTGCTGCTCACTTTTTTCTTCCGTCAAATGCGTGACCTGGTCGAGCGCGGACATATTTATATTGCTCAACCGCCGCTCTATAAAATTCGCAAGGGCAAACAAGAGCAATATCTCAAGGACGACGGGGAGCTGGCGAACTATCAAACACAAATCGCGCTTGAGGGAGCCAGCCTGCACGTTAATCCAGATGCGCCCGGCATAGCGGACGATTCGCTGGAGTCCCTCGTTAACCAGTATCACGAAACCTACGCCATGATCAGTCGTCTGTCTCGAATCTACCCCACCGAGGTGCTGGAGGCGATGATTTACAGCGACCCGATTACAGAATCTGACCGGAAGGACTCTTCCCGGCTGGAAGTCTGGATGAAAGGCGTGAGTCAGCAGTTGGCGGAGCGACATCCCGGAGTAAGCGCTAACTATACGTTCCGGGCCAATGAAGACAGTGAGAGGCGGCAATTCCTGCCAGAAGCCGTACTGAACTTACATGGCCTGGAGCGCTCGTATGTTTTTCAGGCGGACTTTTTCAATTCCGGCGAGTACAAATTGCTGACCGGCCTTGGTGAGACTTTGAACGGCTTATTGGAAGAGGGCGCCTACATCAAGCGTGGTGAGCGCACTCGCGCGGTCTCGAGTTTTGGGGACGCCATTGAGTGGCTCACCAGGGACGCGATGAAGGGCCACTACCTACAGCGTTATAAGGGTCTGGGTGAAATGAACCCGGATCAATTGTGGGAAACGACGATGAACCCGGAGACCCGGCGTATGTTGCAGGTCACGATTGATGACGCCATTGGCGCCGACCAGCTGTTCAACACACTGATGGGTGATCAGGTTGATCCTCGCAGGGAGTTCATCGAGGACAATGCGCTTACGGCGGAGAATCTGGATATTTAGCGCGAGTCAATAACCTGAAAGTGGGCCCGGACCCACTGCTCTACCTCATCTGTCAGGTTTTTAACTGATCGGTCTGTTACTGAGATCGGATCGCCAACCTTTATTGAGACAACGCCCGGAAACTTAATGAAGCGATGGGAAGGCCACGCGTATCCCGAATTATGCACAATAGGTACGATGGGAGCTTTCGCAGCAGCAGCCAGTGCGGTGCCACCTCGGGAGAATCTGCCGACAACCCCTGGCTCAGAGCGAGAGCCCTCGGGGAATATGATGATCGAGTTCCCTTCTTTAAGCATGGCCTCTCCCTGAACCATGAGAGAGCGGGCAGCTACCCTCGGTTTGCTCCTGTCAATCGCGACAGGCTTCAACAACCGCAAAGCCCAACCCCAGAAAGGAATCTGCAGCAGCTCTCTTTTTAGAATCGGCGAGACGGGATAGATCAACTGGTAAAAAAGAATCGCTTCAAAGCTACTCTGATGGTTGGCCAGATAAACGGCGGGGCTGCGGTTAAGAAGTTCGGCCCCTTCAACGCGATAGCTTATGCCGCAGCTCAGCTTGAGCCAGTAGAGTATGGACCGGCACCAGGCTGCCGCAATGCGATGTCTGCTGCTGGGCTTCAGCAGCGGAAACAGCAGGATAAAACTCGTCGACAGGGCTACCGTGATCAGTACGTAACCGAGATAAAACACGCCGGAGCGAAGGGTCAGGATCAATTGCCTAAGCATGTTTCACAGAGGTCTCTGCGCTGACAAACTCAGCCAGACAGTCAAAGATCTCAATCTCATGATCAGCCAGCGATTGGAGTTGCCTCTCGGTCTTTGCCCCCTTCCCGGTTCGAACCAGAACCGCTCTCATGTTGTACGACTGAGCGGCCTGAAGATCTGTCAGGCTATCACCGACAAAAGCCTGACCCGCCAGACTCACGCCCAGCTCCTGCTCGATTCGCGTCAGCAATCCGGTGCCAGGCTTGCGGCACAAACAGGATTCATCGGGCCCATGTGGGCAGAAGAAAATACCTTCAATAAAACCGCCTTCATCCTCAACCGAGGCGCACAGCTTCTGATGGATTTTTGCAAGAGCATACTCATCAAAAAGACCGCGAGCGAGACCTGACTGATTGGTGGCTATCGCTACCCGGTATCCGCTGGCCGTCAGCGTAGCTATAGCCTCTAGACTTCCGTCAATGGGCGCCCACTCTTCGGCTGATTTGATGTAATCGTCAGAATCCTCGTTAATCACCCCATCTCGGTCAAGCACGATGCATGTCATGATCGCAAACCTCGGCGTGCAGTCAGGATTTGGTCAGATGGGAAATGTCGGCCAGGTTCAGAAACAGTGCCTGCTGCTTTGCCAGTAACGCCAACCGGTTGTCCCTGACGGCTTCGTCTTCCGCCATCACCAGAACCTCGTCAAAAAAACCATCAATGGCCGGTTTGAGTTCGGCAAGGAGGGTCAGACCTTTCTGGTAATCGCCCTGTTTTACATAAGGCGCCACTTCTGACTCTTTATCAATAATCGCAGCGTATAGGGTTTTCTCGGCGCTCTCCTGCAGCAGGCTTTCGCTGAGCGCCGGCGGGACAGCAGCCGAAGCCTGCTTGGAAAGAATATTTGCAACGCGCTTGTTTGCTGCGGCAAGTGACTGAGCCTCAGGCATCTGGGCAAAGGCATGGACAGCCTGAATTCGACGATGAAAGTCGAGCGGCCGGCTCGGCC
>MDTA01102880.1_pt1 | contig 12739 bp, 11 predicted proteins | sample 811151 | NCBI WGS metagenome assembly MDTA01 (sample SAMN05326648, study PRJNA326480) | marine metagenome | isolation source: seawater | place: Indian Ocean: South | collected 2010
CAGTATTTATTTTACCATATCGAGCTTTATTATCTTGAGTTATCAACTCAAAAAAAAAATTTTTTTGAGACATTAATTTATTTTGATCTAAGAGAAATAATCTTATCTGGATTGGAAACAGATCCTGTTCTTGGATCTCCTTTTTTGATTTTATCTACAAATTCCATACCTTTTATTACTTTTCCAAATGCTGAATATTGACGATCTAAGTGTGGAGCTGAGTCGAAACAAATAAAAAATTGACTATTTGCACTATCTGGATTGGCTGATCTTGCTGCAGAAATTATTCCTCTAGTATGAGCAATATCTGAAAATTCGGCTTTTAAATCTGGAAGATCAGAACCGCCAGTTCCGGCTAGAGATAAATTATAATCTGAACTTTCTGCGTTTCCAAATTTTACATCCCCAGTTTGTGCCATAAAACCACTTATCACTCTGTGAAAAATCACATTATCATATTTACCTGAGTCAGCTAATTCTTTAAATCTTTTTACATGATTAGGAGCTTTTTCAGGGTATAACTCTATGTGTACTTCTCCATATTTTAATTTTAATATCATAATATTTTCCTTTGCAATTAATTTTGTACTAAATAAACTAAAAAATATAATAAATAAATAAACAAAACTTTTCATTCAAACTTGTTTTTTAACATTTTCACTGTTGATTTTGTAACAAATTTATTAATATTTCCCTTAAAATTATTAATTTCCTTAACAAATTTAGATGAGATAATTTGATTTTCTACATCCGACATCAAAAATATTGTTTCTATATTTGAATTTAGCTTTTTATTCATCCCAGCTAATTGAAATTCATACTCAAAATCAGAAACTGCTCTTAATCCTCTTATTATTACAGAGGCTTTATATTTTTTACAAATGTTTATTGTTAGAGTATCAAATGAGATAATTTTAATTTTATTTTTACTCATTTTAAGATCTTTAAACAAAGAATTTTGAATAATAGAAATTCTCTCATCGATTGAAAAAAGATAGTTTTTGTTAATATTATCAGTAGTTGCAACTATTATTCTATCAAACATCTTTAGTGATTTTTTAATTACATCAATATGACCGAATGTAATTGGATCAAACGTACCTGGATAAATTGCAGTCTTCATATTTATTTAATATTATCTTCAATTTTAATTACAGAAACAACTTTTTCATTTCCAGATAATTTTTTTATTCTTACACCCTGAGTATTTCTACCAGCCGTTCGTATTTCTTTAACTGCGCATCTCATAATGCTTCCTTTATCGGTAGATAAAATTATTTCATCTTCTTGATTTACGATAAGAGAAGATGCAATATTACCGTTCCTTGGTGAGTTAATAATTCCGATTATTCCCTTCCCACCTCTATTTGTAACTCTATAATCCAAATCAGAGGTTCTTTTTCCAAATCCGTTTTCTGAAACTGATAAAATAAATTTTTCTAATCCACTCTTAATCTTATTGTTATTCGTTATTGTTTTTTGACTTATTCCAGGACTATCTATTATTGATAAAGATATGACTTTATCATTATCTTTCAATTGAATTCCTTTGATCCCCTTTGAAGATCGACCTTTAAATAATCTTAATTTTTTTGATTTAAATCTAATGCATTTTCCAAATTTGCTGCTTAATAAGATGTCTTGATCATCTTTACAAATTTTTACTCCTATAATCTTGTCGTCTTGGTCTAATTTCATAGCGATTTTTCCACTATTATTTATATTAACAAAATCTTCTAAAGTATTTTTTCTAACGTTACCTTTCGATGTTGCAAACACTACCATCATTTTTTTCCATTCAGTTTCATCTTCAGGTAATGGCATTATAGAGCTTATTGTGTGATGACTTTTTAAAGGTAAAATATTAAATATTGATTTGCCTTTAGATGCAGCAGTTCCCTCAGGAATTTTATATGCTTTAATTCTATAAACTAAGCCTTGAGTAGAAAAGAAAAGAACTGGAGTATGAGTATTCGCTGTAAAAATTTGTACTACAAAATCTTCTGATCTAGTTGATATTCCTGATTTACCTTTACCACCTCTTTTTTGAATTTTTAATGCATTTAATGGACTTCTTTTTATATAGCCTTGATTTGTTATACTTATTACTACTGACTCCTTTTGAATAGTTTCTTCAATATTATAATTCAATACTGCATCGATTATTTTTGTTTTTCTAGGTTGAGAAAATTTATCTTTAATTCTCTCTAGTTCATTTACTATTAATTTGTATAGTTCTTTTTTTGATTTTATTAATTTATTATATTCATCAATAAGATTAGATAATTTATTAATTTCAGTTTCTATCTCATTTATGCCATATGCAGTTAATTTTTGTAATTTTAGCTCCAAAATAGCTTCGACTTGAGATTTAGAGAGATGGTAATTAGTAATATTTTTTTTACCTTCAACTAAGCTTATTAATTTAGAGCTTTTTTTAACTTTCCATTTTTTTGAAAGAAGATTTTTTTTTGCAATATCAGTATTCTTTGAATTCTTAATAATCTTAATTATTTCATCAATATTTTCTACAGCGGTAGCTAGACCAATTAATATATGCGCACGTTCTTCAGCTTTATTTAAATCAAATTTAACACGTTTTAAAACTGTATCTTCTCTAAACTTTAGAAACTCTGAAATAAAATCTTTTAAATTTAATATTTTAGGTTTATTATTTACTATAGCCAACGTATTGAAGCCGAAAGAACTTTCAATATTTGTTAATTTGTATAACTGTCGTCTAACTGTCTCAGGTTCAACTGATTTTCTCAATTCAATTACAACTCTTATTCCTTCTCTGTTAGACTCGTCTCTTATATCCCTAATCCCATCAATTTTTTTGTCGCGTACTAATTGGGCAATTTTTTCAATAAGTGCAGATTTGTTTACTTGATAAGGTATCGATTTTATAATTAAATTTTCTCTCGAACTACTTTTTTCCTCTAAATCTATTTCACCTCTTATTTTAAAAGATCCTCTTCCTTTGTTATAACCTTGTTTTAATATATCCTTTCCAATAATTATACCTCCTGTGGGAAAATCCGGTCCAGGAACATGTTTCATTAATTGACTAATTGTAATATCTTTATTTTGTATATAAGCAATAGTTGCATTGATTATTTCACCAAGATTGTGAGGGGGGATGCTTGTAGCCATACCAACAGCTATTCCACCAGCTCCATTAACTAAAATGTTTGGAAATTGAGATGGCAGAACTTCTGGCTCTTTTTCTGTCTCGTCATAATTGCTTCTAAAATTTACAGTATTTTTTTCTAAATCCTCAGTTAAATATTGAGATAATCTAGCTAGTTTAGTCTCAGTATATCTCATTGCAGCTGGTGGATCGCCGTCTATCGATCCAAAATTTCCTTGACCAAAAATTAATGGCTGACTCATAGAAAAATCTTGAACTAGCCTAACAAGAGCGTCATAAACAGATTGATCGCCATGTGGATGGTACTTACCAATAACGTCTCCAACAATTCTTGCAGATTTTCTAAATGGTTTTGACCAATCATACCCGCCTTTATACATTGCGTAGATGATTCTTCTATGAACTGGTTTTAATCCATCTCTCACATCTGGAAGTGCTCTACTAACTATTACGCTCATTGCATAAGATAAGTACGAGGAACTCATCTCATCTTGTACGAAAATAGGTTTAAATGACTTTTTATTCTCTATATTTGTTTTTTCCATAGAATTTAAAATGGAATTTCATCATCTAAATCAGAATTTTCTTGATTTAAATTATCATTTGGTAATGAGCTTTTATTTTCACTTATAAGATTTGAGTCTTCAGATTTACTATTTCTACTATCTAGCATTGTTAAACTTGAATTATAGCCTTGTAAAACTATTTCGGTTGAATACTTGTCTTGACCGGTTGCTTCGTCTTTCCATTTTCTAGTACTTAATTGTCCTTCAATATAAACATTTGCACCTTTTTTTACATATTGTTGAACTACATTAACAAGTCCTTCATTAAAAATAACCACTCTGTGCCACTCAGTTTTCTCTTTTCGCTCTCCACTAGATTTATCTTTCCAAGATTGGCTTGTTGCTATACTCATTCTGGCAACACTTTTACCATTTACCATTTGTTTAATTTCAGGGTCTGCGCCTAAACGACCTATTAATTGTACTTTATTTAAACTTCCAGCCATAATATTTAGAATAATATATGATTTTTAATTGTTAAAAGTCTTATATTTATATCATATTTGATTAGTAAATATAAGATGATTATTATTTAAAGGAAATAAAATGTTGAAAAAAATCGTTGTAAAAGGCGCTAAAGAACACAACTTGAAAAATGTTTCTCTAGAAATTCCAAAAGAGAAATTAGTAGTTATAACTGGCCTATCTGGTTCAGGAAAATCGTCTTTAGCTTTTGATACAATATATGCTGAAGGACAAAGAAGGTATGTTGAAAGCCTTTCCTCATATGCGAGACAATTTTTAGATAAAATGAAAAAACCCAATGTGGATTTTATTGAAGGTTTAAGTCCAGCTATTTCAATTGAACAGAAAAATACTTCTAAAAATCCTAGATCAACTGTAGCAACTGTAACTGAAATTTATGACTATATGAGAGTGTTATTTGCTAGAGTTGGTATACCCTATTCACCTTTCACCGGAAAACCGATTAGATCACAGCCAATAAGTGAAATGGTTGATAAAATTCAAAAACTACCAAAAAATAACACTATTTATCTTCTTGCACCCATTGTGAGAGGTAGAAAGGGTGAATATAAAAAAGAAATTTTGAATTATAAAAAAAGAGGTTTTTCAAAAATAAAAGTTGATGGCAAGTATCTCAATATTGATGAATTTCCTAATTTAAATAAAAAATTAAAACATGATATTTCAATTATAGTTGATAGAATAATTATAAATTCAAAATTAGGTAATAGATTAGCTGATAGTGTTGAAACTGCTGTAAATCTATCTGATGGTTTGTTAGTGGTAGAATATGAGAATGAAACTTTACCTAAAAAATTAAGAAAAAGAGAATCAATCACATTTTCATCAAAGTTTTCATGTCCAGAAAGCGGTTTTACAATTGAAGAGATTGAACCTAGATTATTTTCTTTTAATTCTCCATTTGGTGCCTGCGAAGAGTGTGAGGGAATAGGACATAATCTTAATGTAGACCCTAATTTAGTTGTGTCAGATCCGAAAAAAAGTCTGCAAGATGGGGTGATTGAACCATGGGCAAAATCAACATCTCTCTATTATGCGCAAACTTTAGCTTCTTTAGCAAAACATTATAAAATTTCGTTATCAGATCCATGGAAAAAAATACCTAAAAAGGTGCAAGAAATTATTTTGTATGGATCTGACGATGATGAAATTAAATTTTCTTATGATGACGGTTATGAAGCATACACAACAAAAAAAACATTTGAAGGAGTTATAAATAATTTAGAAAGAAGATATTTAGAAACTGATAGTGAGTGGAAAAGAGAGGAAATTTCACAATATCAAAGTGAAACTGATTGTGAAAAGTGTAAAGGAATGAGATTAAAAGATGAAGCGCTATGCGTAAAGATTAATAATTTAAATATAAGTGAGGTTACACAAAAATCAATTGATGAAGCTCAAATATGGTTTGCAAATTTAGAAAAAGTTTTTAACGAGAGAGAAAATAAAATAGCCCAACATATTTTGAAAGAAATAAATGAGAGATTAAATTTTCTCTTAAATGTTGGGCTAAACTATCTTACTTTATCAAGAGAGTCAGGCACATTATCTGGAGGGGAAGCACAAAGAATCAGATTAGCTTCTCAAATAGGATCAGGACTTACTGGTGTTTTATATGTTTTAGATGAACCCTCAATAGGACTACATCAAAGAGATAATAAGAAACTTATTACAGCTTTAAAAAAATTGAGAGATTTAGGTAACACAGTAATTGTTGTTGAACATGATATTGAAACAATGGAAAGTTCAGATCATATTATTGATATTGGTCCCGAAGCTGGTTTAAAGGGAGGTGAAATAATTGCAGAGGGAGAAGTAAAAGAAATAATTAAAAATGAAAAAAGCATCACTGGAAATTATTTATCCGGAAAAAAGTATATTCCTGTACCTAAGAAAAGAAGGATAGCTAAAAATGGAAGATTCATTGAGATTAGCGGTGCAAGTGGAAATAATTTAAAGAAAGTAAATTTAAAAATACCCGTTGGTACTTTTACTTGTGTTACTGGAGTATCTGGCAGTGGTAAATCTACTTTAATTCTCCATACGCTTTACAATGCTTTTAACTTAATTCTTAATAAAAATAAAAGTAGAAAAGTTCCAAAAGCATTTACTGGTTTTAAAGGTACTGAACTAATTGATAAGATTATTGATATAGACCAATCTCCTATTGGAAGAACGCCAAGATCGAATCCAGCAACATATACTGGTGCTTTTGGACCAATAAGGGAGTGGTTTGCAGGTTTACCAGAATCTAAGGCAAGAGGTTACAAAGTTGGAAGATACTCATTTAACGTTAAAGGTGGAAGATGTGAAACTTGTGAGGGTGATGGAGTACTAACCTATGAAATGCATTTTTTACCTGATGTATTTATACCTTGCGACACTTGTAAAGGAGCTAGATATAATAGAGAAACACTGGAAATAAGATTCAAAAATAAAAATATAGCTGATGTTTTAGATATGACAGTCGATGAAGGTTGTGAATTTTTTGAAAATATTCAAAGCATTAAGTCTAAATTAATTACACTTAAACATGTTGGTCTTGGTTATATGAAAATCGGTCAGCAAGCTACTACACTTTCTGGAGGAGAAGCCCAAAGGATAAAACTTGCAAAAGAGTTATCAAAAAGACCTACTGGTAGAACTTTGTATATACTTGATGAACCTACAACCGGGCTACATTCTCACGATATAAAAAAATTACTAGAAATATTACAAGCATTTGCAAACACAGGTAACACTGTTGTTGTGATCGAACATAATCTAGATGTTATTAAGACCGCAGATCACATAATTGATATGGGTCCAGAAGGAGGAATAAATGGAGGAAGAATAATTGCTGAAGGAACACCTGAAAAAGTCTCATCAATTAAAGACAGTTATACTGGCAAATTCATTAGAGAAATATTGGGAAATACATCAATGAAAAAAACTGCCTGATAAAGAAATTTATGATATAAAGAATCATGACCAATATATTACAATCTCTTTCAAAAACAGTTCACTTATCAATCGGAATTGCCATACTGCTACTCGTTGGCTTGCACTTTTTTGGAGATGGTTTTGTTTTTGATAGATATTTTTTCAGTTGGTTATTTAGATATTTACATGTGCTAACAGGTATAATGTGGATTGGTTTATTGTGGTATTTCAATTTCGTACAAATCCCATCAATGCCAAATATCCCGGATGAACAAAAACCAGCAATTGGAAAAGTGATAGCTCCTAAAGCATTATTTTGGTTCAGGTGGGCAGCTCTTGGTACAATTATTACTGGTCTTATAGTATCTTATTTACAAGGATATGTTCATCAAGCTATGATTTTAGGTTTTGGAAGTGGAGATCCAAAAACAACTGCAATAGGAATTGGTATGTGGTTAGGAATTATAATGGCTTACAATGTTTGGTTTGTGATTTGGCCTAATCAAAAAAAAGCCCTGGGTATGATTGATTGTTCACCAGAAGAAAAAGCAAAATCCGCAAAAACTGCTATGATATTTTCGAGAACAAACACTTTACTATCTTTTCCAATGTTGCTTTCGATGGTAGCAGCTCAAAATCTTTACTAAATTAAGGAACAATCTTTTCTTCCTCTTTTTCAAGAGTTTTATAACTTACTTTAAAATATTTAAGTATTGGTGAGGCAACAAAAATGGATGAATATGTACCAATCAAAACTCCTAGTATCATCGCAAATGAAAATCCTCTTAAAATCTCTCCTCCAAGAATATAGATAGAAAATAGAGCTAGCAGTGTTGTTACAGAAGTAATTATTGTCCTTGATAAAGTCTCATTTATTGAAAGATTAGCTATTTCATCAATACTTATTTTAGTATATTTATTTAAATTTTCTCTTATTCTGTCATATATTACCACTGTATCATTCATTGAATAACCCACTATAGTAAGTACTGCTGCAATAATTGATAAATTTATCTCTAAAGACAATATCGAAAAAATCCCTAGAGTTATTGTTACATCGTGAAATAAGGCTATTATAGATCCAACACTAAATTGCCACTCAAATCTAATCCAAATATAAAAAAGCATTGCGGTCAAAGCTAAAGTTATTGCTATTATTGATGACTCTAATAACTCCGCACTTACTTTTGGCCCAACACTTTCGACTCTTCTAAAGTTTATCTCAGAATTCAAATTATCACTTAATTTTTTTTTAATTTTTGGAATTAAATTATTGTTTGTATTTTTTTGCTCTATTTTAATTAAATAATCTCCCTCTTTGCCAAATTTTTTTACATTTATATCTCCTAGATTCATTGTGTTCAATGAGGATCTAATTGAAGAAGCTTCAACTTTATTATCTACTCTTAGCTCGATTAATGTACCACCTTTAAAATCAATTCCATAATTTAGTCCTTTAAAATAAATAAAAAAAATACTAACCGCAAAAAATGAAATAGATAAAATATTTGCTAGTTTAAATTTAGATACAAAATCAATGTTTATTTTATTCATATTTTTATTTCTTTATTGGTATTTTTAAAAACTATTATTGAAGTCAAGTGTCTTGCCAAATAATAAGCTGTAAATAAAGTTGTCACAATTCCAATGCCTAATGTTATTGCAAACCCTTTTACTGGTCCTGAACCAAAAGCAAATAATATTAAAGCAGCTATAAGAGTTGTTATGTTTGCGTCTAAAACCGTTATTTTTGCCCTTTTGTAACCAATATCAAAAGCAAATATTGCTGATTTTTCTGTTTTGAGTTCTTCTTTTATTCTCTCAAATATAAGGACATTAGCATCTACTGCCATACCAACGGTCAGAATAATACCAGCTATACCTGGTAAAGTTAATGTTGCTTCTAAAATTGTGAGAATTCCTACTAACATTGTTAAATTTGCTATCAATGCTAAATTGGCCACTAATCCAAAAATTCTATATTTTAAAAACATAAAAATTATTACCAAAATAAAACCAATAATTAGTGATAAAATTCCCGATTTTATTGAGTCTTCGCCTAGATCCGGTCCTACTGTTCTTTCTTCAACTATGTTAATTGGTGTTGGCAAAGCTCCTGACCTTAATAATAAAGCAAGATCTGTTGCTTCTTGAAAGTTAAAATTACCTGAGATTACTCCACTACCAGATGTAATAGCTTCGTTAATAGTTGGTGCACTTATTATTTTATCGTCTAAGACTATAGCTAATCTTTTTCCGACATTATTTGTAGTAGTTTTTCCAAATTTAAGAGCGCCGATTCTATCAAGAGTAAAGTGTACATTTGGCTGATTATTTTGATTGCTTAATCTTGGCTGTGCATCTACAAGATTTTCACCACTCATTATTATTCTTTTGCTGACATTAAGTTCTTCACCAGTATCTGAAATCATTTTCTCTATACCAAATTCATTATTTTCAGAAACTAACCTAAAATTTAGTTGAGCAGTTTTACCTAATAATGTTTTAATTCTTGATGGGTCCTTTAATCCAGGTAATTCTACTAAAATTCTTTTTTCTCCCCTTTGTAATATAGTTGGTTCTTTCGTGCCTATATCATCTATTCTCCTTCTTACAATTTCAATCGATTGTTTAATAGCAGCATTATTTATCGTTAGTGAACCATATTTTGAAAATACTATTTCAATTTTTTTACTTTCAATTTCTTTTAGCTCAAGTTCAAACGCATTATATTTATCTATATAAGGATTGATTTCATTATTTTGTTTTTTTAAAAATAAATTTTTGAATTTTTCTAAATTGTTAATTTCGAAAATTATACTAGCGTTTTTAATGATAAAATTTTTATAATTTAAATTATTCTCTTTTAAAAACTTTTTTAACGGTATTACCTTAGCTTGAATTCTTTCTTTAATTAAAGGTTCAGAGTCGATTTCTAATAATAAATATGAACCACCTTGTAGGTCTAAACCTAGATTGACCTTTTTGTCTATAAATTTGTTATCATCATTTTGAAAATTTAAAATTGTAAATATTGAGATTAAAAAAAAAGTAAGATAAATAAAAAAAATACTTATTTTAGAGAAATTAAGCACGTTAAAGAATTACTTCTTTACTTCTTCTTTTTTAAGTAAGCTGGTTATAGTTGATCTAATAACTTGTACTCTTACATCATTTGATATCATAACTTCAATTCTATCATCCTCCATTACTCTATCAACAGTGCCGATTATTCCTCCTGATGTAATAACCTCATCACCTCTTTTTAAAGACTCCACCATAGCTTTGTGATCTTTTGCTCTTTTTTGCTGTGGTCTTATTAAGAAAAAGTAAAATATTACAAAAATTAATATTAAAGGAATAAATTGTGCTAAACCTTGTCCGTCCATAAAAGATAATTATAATAAATGTCTTTGATAAACAAGGGAATAATAATTAAATTTTATCTAAATTATTCATATATTTTTTCAGGACTTTTGGAATAGTCACAGAGCCGTCCTGATTTTGATTATTTTCTAATAAGGCTATCATTAATCTTCCAACTGCTAATCCTGAGCCATTTAAAGTGCCAACAAATTCATTTGTATTTTGGTCTTTAAATTTGGCACCCATTCTTCTGGATTGAAAAGTTCCACAAGAAGAGCAGCTTGAAATCTCTCTATATTTGTTTTCTGATGGAATCCAGACTTCAATATCAAAAGTTTTTTCTGCACTGAATCCCATATCTCCAGTGGATAGAAGAACTATTTGATAAGGAATTTCAAGTTTTTTTAGTATTTGTTCTGCGCAATTCAACATACGATCAAGCTCAGATTTACAATTCTTTGGTTCGACTATGCTGACAAGTTCTACTTTGTAGAATTGATGTTGTCTCATCATACCTTTTGTATCTTTGCCATAACTTCCTGCTTCTTTTCTAAAACAAGGTGTAGATGCAACAAATCTCATTGGTAAATTTGTTTTATTCAAAATAGTTTTTCTTACTAAATTAGTTAGCACTACTTCTGCTGTTGGTATTAAAAATCTTCTTTGTTCAGTATTTTCATATTTAATTTCAAATTGATCTTCCTCAAATTTTGGTAATTGACCTGTTCCAAACATAACATCCTCGTTTACAATTAATGGTGGAGAGATTTCTTTATATTGAAATTCCGATGTATGAGTATCTAGCATAAAATTTATTAAAGCTCTTTCAAGTAAAGCAATTTTATCTTTTAGTATGACAAATCTTGATCCTGATAATTTTATTGAATTATCAAAATCAATCATCTCTCTTGTATTATCTATCTCTACATGAGATTTAGGTTTAAAAGAAAACTTTTTAATTGTTCCATCTTGCTTAATTAATTTATTCGAAGTTTCGTCTCTTCCAATTGGAACATCATCTAAGGCAATATTTGGCAAAAAAGATAACAATTCATTTAATTTTTTTTGAGTTTCGAATTGTTTTTTGGATATTTTTGAAATCATTTCAGATATTTTTTTTGACTCCTCAAAATTAGATTTATTTTTTGATTTAGAAAGTATTTTTTTTTCTTGCTCGTATTTTTCTTTTTGTGTAATTAGACTCCTGTTTTCTTCATCTAATTTTTTAAATTTTTCGTCTTGGAAATCTATATTTCTCTCTAAGAATTTCTTTTTATAATAGTTTATATCATTTCTTAATTGTTTAATATTATGCATCTTCTAAATCATATTTTTTTTTCTTTTTTTCTGTAAATCTTACTGTAAATATAGATAATTCATAAAGTAATAACAAAGGTATTGCTAGTCCAACTTGTGTAATTGGATCTGGAGGAGTTAAAATTGCAGCTATTGCAAAAATAATTACAATTACGTATCTTCTTCTATTTTTTAAATATTCAGAATTTACAACCCCAACTCTAGCAAGTAAATTGAGTAGAATTGGCAATTGAAAACTTAATCCAAAAGCAAAGATTAACCTCATTATTAATGATAGATATTCATTAACTTTTGCTTCTAGTTGAATGGGCAAAGTTGTCTTGGAACCTAATGTCTCAAAAGATAAAAAAAACTTTATTGCAAGCGGCATTACTAAGTAATACACAAGAAGTCCTCCTAATAAAAATAATAATGGAGTTGAAACTAAATAAGGTAAAATTGCTTTTTTTTCATTCTTGTAAAGACCTGGTGCAATAAATTTATATATTTGGATTAATAAAACAGGACTACCTAAGAAAATTGATGCAAAAAAAGCTACTTTTATATAAGTTATAAATGTTTCATGTAAAGCTGTAAAAATTAAACGTCTTGAATTTAGATCATCCTTAACTGCATTAGAGTATGGTTCAACTAAAAAATTGTAGATATCTTCAGCAAATATATATGCAAAGATAAAAACTATAAAAATAAATATTAAAGATTGAAGCAACCTTGTTCTAAGCTCTACAAAATGACTTGTAAATGAATTACTATCAGCCATCTTTTTTATTATTTTTTTTATTTTCAGTGATATCTATGATTTTATCCTCTAAATCAATATCTTCAGTGACAGAAGAGACATCTTTTTGAAAATTGCTTAATGCATTCTTAATTTTAGCAAAGTATGTGCCAATTTTTTTAAGTGCTATTGGAAACTCTTTTGGACCTA
>MDTA01225992.1_pt1 | contig 12738 bp, 14 predicted proteins | sample 811151 | NCBI WGS metagenome assembly MDTA01 (sample SAMN05326648, study PRJNA326480) | marine metagenome | isolation source: seawater | place: Indian Ocean: South | collected 2010
CTTAAAGTATAATTAAAGTTTTCTCCTTTTGAAATTTTACCTATTGCTAATTTTAGAAAATTACTTAAATCTTTTTTTTTGTTTTGTTTTTCTTTATTGAAAATTATGTTTGGATTTACTGAAATATAATGGTATTTATCAAACATTGTGTGGTGAAATACTAATGTGGGTATTTTCTTTATTTTTCCAATATCAACTAATAGTTGATCAATTACCCTGTGTGGTGGACTAGCTAAAACAATGAAATCAAATTTAAATTTATCTAACATTGAAAATATAAAATTGATTGATCTATTTATGAATAAATTTCTCTGCTCAGTGGATATATCAACTTTAGACGGCAAAAATCTAGTTAAAAAAATTTGTGAACTCAGAATTGACTCGTTTAAAACTTCAATAATATTCTCATCACAAACCTCTTTGACTTTAAGAAAATTTTGAGAATTTGCTATTCTAAAACTATGAGGGTCTAAAACTAAAGAGTCTTTAAAATGTTTTTTATGTTCCTGAGATCCAATTATTAAAGATGGTTTATATCCCCTTAAAGATAATTTTTTAATTGTATCTGTCCAAAAAGGTGAATTAGTAAATACAAATAATCCTTTTTTCATTTATTTTCCAGTACATCATTTATTAAACTAGAGTGTTCTTCAATTGCTAAATTATATTTTATGTCATTTTGATTTATTTCTCTTAAATTATTAATTGAACAATGTTTTAAGGTACTATTAAAAAATTCTTCAGTTTTTTTTCTCTCTATTTTTTCATTAATTTTCACTTTAAAAAACAATTCCAAGTCTTTTAAATTTTTAATAGTAAATATTTGATTAAAATTATTAAACCAATTCCCACCAAAATTAAAAGAAGATTTATTTAAAATGTAGGCTTCCCAAGTTGCGGATCCAGTTAAATTACAAACCGCTTTTGAATTTTTTATTAGTTCTGATCTGTCAATATTAGGGGAAACAAATAATATTCTTTTAGATATTTTTTTTAACCTTTTGTAAAAATAATGGTCTTTATCTGAAATAAATTCTGAGTCCTCTTTATTTGATGGATGTTCTTTATAAATCAAATAATAATCTTTAGGCATTTTGTTGATTATTAAACTTATTGTTTGCACTTCATCAAAATAAATACCTGCATCAGGGTTATTTGATCTTTCAGGAATCTTGCCTCCAAAAAAGACTACATATTTTTTTGAAATAATATTGCTAAATTTTTCACAATTTAAATTATAATAATTTAATCCTTCTAAATACTTTTTTCTTCTTTTGTAATAGTCTAATAAAATTTCAGCTTTAGAAGCCAACCTAGGTAAACTACACTTTCTTAATAAATTATCAAATTTAAGAAGAATTATTTTATTTTTAAAAAAAAAAATCTATAAAAAAAAATTTTTAGAAATATAAGAATTTTTGAGTATTTAATTTTAAGAAATATAATATTTTTTTTATTTTTTTGTAAATTTTTTTTTGTATATGATGAAGGTCTACTATGAATTTTTTTTTCATACTTTTCAAAGTCTTGGTCGACTAATTCGTTATTAATTTTATAACTTTTTATTTTTATATTTTGTATTTTGTCTTGATAAAAACAAAGTGTCTTATAATCATTAGTTTTTTTGTCAAAATAAATATCAGTCGTCTCATTTCCCATAACAAATTTTTTATTATTATAATTGCAAAACAAATATAGAGTATAGTCATAAAGCCTGTGGGGAATTGTTGGTGAAATAACTAAATCAATATTTTTTTTTATATTAAAATTTTTCCAAAGTTCAAATGACTTTAAAAAATACTCTAACTTATCTTCATAAGAAATTTTTTCACAGAAAACAGACCAGCGATTCATTAAATTAAAAAAAATTTGGTTTTTTTTTGTTAAATAATTTATTTCATCTATTGTTAAGCCAGTGTTTAATTTTTCTAAATCTTCAATTGGATTTTTAAGTAACAGAGCAGATTTATGACTGTAAAAAATTTCATCATCTTTTATAAAATCCTCTGTACCTCCTACCCACATTAGAGGTTTTATTTGATACTTATCTTTTAATTTAGATGATAAGTCTCTCCAAATTTTATTTTGATTTTTAATAAATATGCAATTTCTCACAATAATTAATAAAATATCTTATGAACTTGAAAAGCCTCTGCATAATCAAATCCTGCTTGACTGCCCCTATATTCTGCTAGGTTTTTTATATTTTTTAATGATCTTCCTTGATCTCTTTTAATTTCATTTTTATAAATTTTACAAATTGTAAGTTTTTTTTTTATAAAATCGGAAATATTTATAAAATAATTTGGTATGAAAAACTTCTTGTTAAATGAAAAGTTTGTTGATGATAATATTTCAAAAAATAATATTTTTTTACAATTTGCTCTTTTATTTGGTCTATAAGCTGTAATAACAGATTTCGCAATTAATTGATGATCTATATTTAAATCTCCATAAAAATGCGTATAAACAACATCTGGCTTAATTAAATCTCTATAATGTTCTGCGGCCTTTACTAATGTTAATAATGTAACTTTATCTAACTCATTATCATTAAATTCTTCATAAAAAGTTTTTTTCACACCTAGTTTTCTGGAAACTTTTAAACTTTGTAATTTTCTAAGATAAATTTTTTTTTTTGAAATATTTTTTGATTTGGTTTTTCTTGAGCTTTCACCATCTGTAAAAAAAACTACATAAACCTGGTCTTTATCTTTTACATGCTTTAAGATGGCTCCCGCGCAACCAAATGCTTCATCATCTGGATGTGCTGCATAAATTAATATTTTCATTTACTTTAAATAACTTTTTTTTACTAAATCTGCAAATTGAACATTTCTTTTTAAAATCTTACCTACAATTTTCTTTTCCATTTTTGGTGGCATACCATATCCTGGTCTTCTTCTAGCAATGTGTTTTAAGGCAATTTTGGTACCTTTTTTAAGATCTCTATTAAAAAAAAGTGACCTTCTAAAAATTAAATTATTTTTTTCACTTTTTTTTGTCTTAAAATCTGATTTTTTATTTGTTGCCCAAGCTTTATCTGACAATATTCTTAAATTTTTTAAATCATTAGGCAACATAGAGAATGTACTATCTGGACTTTTGATTGATCTCTTTAAAATGAAGTGTTTTTCAATTAATGTTGCTCCTTTTATAATTGAAAAACCTGCAACATCATTTCCTAAAGAATGGTCTGATAATCCTACTTCACATTTATATCTATTTTTTAAATAACTTATATTATTTAATCTTATGTCTTCTATAGGTGTTGGATATGCACTCACACAGTAAAGCAACATATATTTTCTAAAGTTATTTTTTTTAAAAAGATTTATAACATCGTCTATTTCTCCTTTTGAGGCCATTCCAGTAGAAACAATAATTGGTTTTTTTTTATTAATAATATATTGGATTAAAGGCAAATCTGTTATTTCAAAAGATGCGATTTTATATATAGGACAATTTAATTCCTCAAGCAGATCAACTGCTTCTTCATCAAAAGGTGTAGAAAAACAAATAAGTTTCTTTTTTTTTGAATGTTCAAAAATTTTTTTATGCCATTTGTATGGTGTTGATGCTCTTTTATATAGATTATGCAGATAGTTGCCTTTCCATAATCCACTTTTAATTTTAAAAATTTTTTTTTTTGAATTTAAGGTCATGGAGTCTGCTGTATAGGTTTGAATTTTTATAGCATCTGCTCCATTCTTTTTAGCTTCATCAATTGTTTTTAGTGCAGTAGATAAACTATTTCCATGATTTGCTGAAAGTTCAGCAACAATAAATGGTTTGTTGTTTTGGGATATTTTTTTATTCTTTATTGAAAATTTATTTATCATAAAGTTTTATACTACAATTAAGGCTTTTTTTATTATTTTCTAATTTTGCATTATAAAAAAATATTTTCCTCTTTCCTATATTTAAATAAGCTTTTGGATAGGAGGGTGCATCTAACATCCTAATGAAATCATATAAATCATTTAGGTTGTTTATATTATTTATTTTACTTTGAAAGGGTTTTCTGCGCTTGAAATAAACTTTTTTACCTCTTTGTTTTTTATATTTGATTTTTTTAGACAATATTTTTTTAATCATTTCGAGAGATTTTAGACTCGTTTTTTTATAAATTTCATGAGCAGGTCCTTTCAGAGATATTTTTTTTTTAAGTATATAATCTCCAGAATCAATTTTTTCATTCATTTTAAAAGCAGTTAATTTTGTAATTTTTTTTTTTTTTAAAATTAAATTCTGAAGTGGAGATCCACCTCGACCATAAGGTAAATCAGTCATGTGGAAACAAATACAAAGATATTTTCTGATAAATTTTTTATTTAAAATTTTTCTCCAATGAACAAAAAAAATTATTTTTGGTTTTACATATTTTAATTTATTTATTAGCTGCGGTTTATTTGATATAAAATGAAACTTGTAGTCCTTATATTTTGTAAAACCTTTGAAAATTTCTTTATTCCAACTTCCTACGGCTGCTACAATAATATTTTTCATTTTTTTATGTAAAAAATTTTTTTCTTAATTTTAAAGAATGGTACAAATTTTTTAAAATCAGCTGCTTGTAATATTCGATGCTGTTTTTTTATTGAACTATTCACCTTAATTTCAAACATATTTTTATTTAACTTCTTAAAATATGTTGATTTACCCTTTTGTTTTTTTAAAACAATGCTTTTGAGACTTAAAAATTTTAAGCACATTTTTATCGTGGTCATGCCTTGCTTTAACCTCCAATCTTCGTAGAAATCATTTTTTTTAACCTCAAAACTATCTTTCAAAACAATAGGTCCATTATCCATCTTTTGGGTTGCATTAAACATGGAGCATATTATTTTTTTTTTTTTTTTTAAAATTTGATTTGAAACTGGATTCATTCCTTTTCCTTTAGGTAAATTACTTTCATGGATAACTAAATTAAATTTATTTTTAATTAAAACAGATTTATTAAGTAAATTTTTACAACCCAAAATAAAAAGAATATCTCCTTTTTTTATTTCACTATGTTTTCTTGCAAACGTAACCGAATAATTTAATTTTTTAATTTCTTTAAACAATAATCTTGCATATTTAAGAATCCAAGATTTATGATCAACTAAAATAGAAACTTTTTTCATATTAATTTAAATATTTATTTTTTTTAAAAAATTTTTTTTTCCATAAATATTATACGGTGATTTAATTTCTTTGTTATCTAAAATACATGATAATAAAGCTGATTTAAATGAACTTTTATCTGAAATTTTTTTAACCCCATATATAAGTTTTTTTTTTCTTAAAAATGAATAAATTCTATTTTGATTAGCGTTTAATTTAAAACATACTGATTTTAATCCCAATACTACTCTTTCAATTGACGAATAGCCTGCATAACCAATAACTAAAGGTTTTTTTTTTAAAATACTATTTTGATGTATAATTTTTTTAAAGAAATAAATTTTTTTTTTATTTTTACTATTTTCTTTATTACTAAAAATAAAAATTTTGAAATCTTGAATTATTTTTAGTAAATTTATCATATGTATGATTTTTGATGAGAAATTATACCAATTTACTCCACCGGCACTTATATAAATATTCTTAGAAAATTTTTTTTTTTGTAAATAATATTTTAAATTTATAATTTCATCTCTCAGCAAAGCATACTCAGGACCTATAAATAGTTTACAATTATTTGAAAATAAAGATTTTACCTTTCTTGTTATTTTTACTTTTGAATTAAAAAATATAAAATAATCACATAAATTTTTTTTTATAAAGTCATCAATTTTTATCAGTTTCAGAGTATTATTTTTTTTTATTTTTTTATAAAAATATTTTTGCCAGTAAATATTATATTTGTAACCATCGATTACTATAAACTTAAATTTAAATAATTTTTTTTCAAATAAATAATCAACCTCAGAATATTTTTTATTATATTTATCAATAAAATTAATTATATTAAATTTATATTTTTTTAAGATGCTATAACCTTCAAAATTTATTTTTTTTTTTATTAAAAAAAAAACTTTAAAATTATTTCTCCTAAATTCTTGTGCAAGAGCAATACTTCTCATTAGATGTCCATAACCATAATGTTTTCCTGATGAAACAATAAAGCAAACTGATTTAATTGATCTCATTTGTAAATTTTACCTAATTTTACTTTTTGCCATTTCTTAAGATAATTAACTAATATATAAAATTTAATTTTATAATTTTTACTTAATTTAATTATTTCTACACCGTTTTTAGAAACTCTTGGTAAATCGGTCATTAGTTTATTCCATTTTCTGCCTAAATTTCTGTTTCTTTTTTTTCCCGATGTAGGATCCCATACAGATTTGTATAAATCATATTTTTTATTAGCCAAACAGTACAACCCTTTGCCTAAAAATTTAAATTTTAATCCTTTTTTTTTATTTTTAATTTCTTCAATTATTTTTTTATTTTCATATTCTGAAATTTTTTTGAAATTATTTTCATAATTTAAAATTAAATTTTTTAAGAAATTATAAGAATATTTTATTTTATTTTTATTTATATTTTTTAAATTATCTTCATTTGAATGATAGTGTTTAAAGGGGTATCTTGTAACTGTAATGCTTGGAATCTCATAACCCGGTGCTTCAAAAACTGTTTCATCGTTTCCCCAAATATCTCTAAAATTTTTAATTTGAAGTTTTTTATTTTTAAAAATAATTTCAGCATACTTATCCATAAAACTATCGCTACCAAAACTTTTTTGTAATTTAAGAGATCCTGTGCTTCCAAGAGCGCCTAATTTTATAGCCCCGATAATTTTTTTAGTTTCTTTTTTTTTTTTTAACCAGAACAATGGTCCATAAATCTCTGGGGAAATTAACAAATGATATGTAAAAAAATTGTTTCTTTTTTCTAAATATTTAATTAATGCAATTCCAACAGCACATCCACTCATATTATCATTTGCTTGATATGGATGACAATTATGTGCGTAAATTACAATTGTTTTATTAGATTTACCTTTAATTTTATAATCTAATATTTTCATTGAAGTATAGATATTTTGTTTTTCTATAAGAATTTTGTAATACTTTTCCTTAAATTTTTTTTTATCTTTAACACTCATACAAAAACCCCAATCTTTTTTTCCTGGTCGATATTGATTGACGCAATGAAAAGGGATAAATCTTTTATTTTCTGAATGTGTATAAATTTTGCTTTTGAGGGTTTTTAAATCAATTTTTCCCTTAAACTCATTAGTACCCAATATTACTCCAAAGGGCGTTTTTTTTCCATCAAATACACATTGATCTTTATTATTGAAAATTTTTGCATTTTTTAGATTATAAGGTTTGGGAACTATCCAACCGTTAAACTCAGTGCTTGGTTTAATTTTTTTTACTTTAAAATTAAGCAATTTTTTAAATTCTTTTAATGAATTATCATTTCCTTCCCCAACAACTGAATAATCGAAAGGATAAATTTTTTTTAAAATATTATAAACAATCATTAAATTTATGAATTTTTATAAAATATTTTATTTGTGAACCTTTGACCTTCTTTAAAATAACTAACATTAATTTTTTTGGAATTTTTATTGTATATTTCAGATAATACCAAATAACCATCTTTACAGAATATAAAAATTTTATTTTTATATACACGAAATATTAAGCCATATAAGAAAGGATGAATGTTTCTTTTTTTAAAAAATTTAACATTTTTTATTCCTACTTTTATCTCGCCAATTATAGATTGAGCTCCAGGATATGGATTATCAAATGCATTACAAAATATTTCTATGTCGCTTCCTTTCCAATCCCAGTTAATTAAAGCATCTTTTACTGTATTTAATCTAGGATAATATTCCCTATATTTATCAAATTTAGAAAATAAAATTTTTTTAAATTTATAATTATGCATAAATTTTTTAAAAAATTCTGAAAAAGCATTTTTTTGAAAATTTCTATTTAAGTGAAAATAATCTATTGGCTTATTTATTTTTGCAAAAATTTTTTTTTTTTTAATAAACAAAATATCACCCTTGTCAACATTTGTGCCAACTTCCTGAACAAACAAACCTGAATCTTTATTTCTTGTCAAAATTTGCCAAGTGTAATGTGCACCACCAAAATAAAGAGGTATGGGTATTGGATTAAAATTTAAAAAAGTTTTTTTTGTTAATTTAAGTATTTTTTTTTTAAATATCCAAGCTGAACCAAAGCAAAAAGCTCTATCTGCTTTAAATTTTTTAATTTTCTTAATAATATTAATATTAAAATTAATATTATCACAAATATAATAAATTATATTTAACTTCTTAAGTATGTTTTGTGGGTAGTCTCTATAATTAGAAAGTTTAGTTCTAGAGTGTCTTTTAGACAGAACTACCAAAATATTAATATTATGTTTTTTTAAAATTTTAATACAATCAATCATCAAGTCAGATGATCCGATAACACAAATATTCATTTTACCTTTAATTTATAAACTTTAACTTCGTCATATCTTTTATTTTTAAAAATACGGTTTTTAATTAATCTTGCTTCAAATTTATATCCTGCTGATTTAAACGCTTTCAGGCTATAAACGTTCTGTTGATACGCTCCTGCAGATAATTTTTGAAGCTTGAGTTTTTCAAATAAATATTTAGAAAATATTTTGATTGCAGTAGAGGCAATTCTTTGATTAAAATATTTTTTTTCTCCAATCATAATGCTTATGTCACCATGAAGATGGATTTTATTTATTTGGGCTTTGATATTTCCAACATGTTCATATTTAAACTGTTCTGTTTTAAAATATATCCCCATTAACAAATTATTATCTGAATTAAAACTTTCTTTGATGTTTTTTTTTATCTCCTTAATAGATATTTTTCTAAATCTTACCTCTAAATATTTATTTACAACTTTATCAGATAACCAATTTACATAATTTGGTGAACATTTTTTGTAATCATATAATCTTTTCAAAATTATTCTTTTGTGACTATCAATAATTTTGATAAATTTTTTTTTTAATTTAGTCATTATTATTTAATAATTGTTCTTTTTTTTTTGGAATTATCAAGAAATTCTACTGGGGTATAAAATCTATCACCAACTTTTAAAGAATTAATAATATTAGTATTATTTTCATCGTATACTTCTTCTATTATTAATTTAAATTTTGAAGCTGTAGATACAATTATCCAGTTTTTATCATGTCTTTGTATCAATCCAGCCATATAAGGATGATTAATTCCATCTCCACCGTGTAATTGGACTTTTTTAATAAAAACTTTTTTAAATTTCTTATTTGTTACAAATGTTGATGCTCCTTGGTATGGTGCATCAAAAGCGTTTATAAAATTTATTAAATCAAGTGATTCAAAATTCCAATCGATAAAACCATCTTTTAATGTATTTAATCTTGGATTATAACTACCAAAATATTTTGGCTGCTGAACTAAATTAAAACTTTGTCCTGATGATAATTTTGAAATCAAATCTTTATAAAAAACCAAAGATTGTTTTTCTTGATAATTTGCAATTTCTTCAGGAGTGGATAATGCCTTTGGAATTATTGAAGACCTATTAGATATTATTGGTCCTGTATCAATATTCTCATCAACAAGATGACACAATTGATTACAAATTCTATCATGCTTCATAATCTTCCATGATATATCAGCTCCACCTGCATCAAGGGGTAATCTGGTGGGATGAAAATTAATTATATTTCTTTTAAAAAAATCTAAGATCATTCTTTTTTTAAAAATATATATTGATCCAAAACTAATAAACAATGTTTCATCAACTTTTATATCTTTTTTTAGTTTTTTTTCAAAATTCGATTTTAATTCTTTAAATATGTGGATTTTACAATTTTTTATTTTCTGTATTTTTTTTTTTTATTATTAATCAAATAAGTTTTAATATTTAATAATTTATTATAATCTATAATTTCTTTTAGATTCTTTTTGAAACCAAAAATAACTACATTTTTAAGATTTTTAAAAAAAATTTTATTGTTCTTTACCATTATTTTTTAATTGTTAACTAATTCAATCTCACATTCTTTTTTAAGTCAAATAGCTTACTTTTAATTTTTACAATATTCATATCTTTAAAAACTAGCATAGCTCCTAATGCAATACTATTAACACCTTTATCAAATAAACTTACAATTTCAGAGACTTTGGAAATTCCACCTTCATAAATTAAAGGAACTTTGACATATTGCAATAATTCAATGATATTTTTATCTGGGCCATCTAATGTACCTTCATAATCAACGCTTGTAATCTTAATTTCTCCAACGCCACTTTCCTGTATTAATTGAATATATTCAAAAATATTTATGTCTGTAATTTTGAAATTTTTATAATCAAATATTTTTTTTGGTTCATTAATATAATTTATTGTTGAACATATAGATTGGGAACCATAAACGTCTGACAAACTTTTAAAAATATTTATATCAATTAATCCATTGCTATTAACACCAACTTTATCTGCACCATTATCAAAATATAATTTTGCATCTTCTAAATTTTCTACACCACCATAAATACAAAGTGGTACATTGCAATATTTACTAATATTATTTAACAATTTAATGTATTCTTTTTTTTTTCCATCTATAATGGATAAAATTATTTCATCTGCACCTTGATCACAATAAGCTTTAATTGTTTTTATTGGATCGCCAGCATCTAAATAATTTTTAAAATTTTTACCTTTGACAAGTCTATTATCTTTTAAAAGTAGAGATGGGATAACTCTATTGTAAAGCATTAAACTTCTCTATAAACCATTTTAATAATAATTCTCCCGAGACCGAACTTTTTTCTGGATGAAATTGTACTCCAATGATATTGTTTTTTAATGTTGCTGCAGGTATGGAAGTTTTATCCAAAAAAGCTAAATAATTTTTATTATCTGTGTCAACATAATATGAATGACAAAAGTAAAAATTATTATATTTACCTATAAAATTTTCAATTTCGGTGTTTTTAAAATTAACTTTCCCCCATCCAATATTTGGAACTACAGTGTTCTTAAACTTTTCATTAATTTTTCTAACATTTCCTTTTTTAAATTGAAGTCCTTTTGACATTCCATTCTCATATAGATTTTCAAAAAAAACTTGCATGCCCAAACAAATTCCTAAAATTGGTTTTTTTTTTTTTAAAACTTCGTGTTCAAGAACTTTATCCAACTTCATTTCTCGAATTTTTTTCATAGCAAAATTTGCTGAGCCAACACCCGGTAATATTAATTTATCTGAATTTGAAATCTTATCTTCTTCATTAGATATATAAACATCGCTATAGTTTTTTTTTATCTGTGTATAAATAGAATTTAAATTTCCAACTCCATAATCAATTATACAAATGCGCATAATTAAATTAAATTATTTTTTTTTCAAATTGGTCCAAGCCTTCTAAAACAATATTATTGCTCTTAATGTTTTCTTTGCTTGGCATATTAAATGGTTCCACAACATGTTTTGAAATTATGTCCATGAATTCATCTTCTGATATTTTCATCATTTTTAAAAAAATTTCTAATACAACAGGTTTTCCACCATCAAATTTTTCACACAATTCTAATGCAGTTTTTCGGTCTATTCTGCCATTTCTAATGTCAATTGAAGTAAGATGTGCTGTTCTTGCAAAGCCTCTCTTTAAAAATTTTATGTAATCCCTCATTCCTTGCATATAACATTCAATTTTTTCATAATCATATTCTGGTGGAACTCCCTCAACAATATCTCCTTTCCAATCTAGTTTTTCTTTTATTAACTTTACCTGCTCTTTTACATCCCATGGAATATAATAACCTAGCATTACTGATTTTATTTTCTTTTGATTTAGAAGTTCTTGAGGAGGGAAAGTAAAAGGCTTCAAATCTCTCAATTCAACTTTGGTCTCACTAAACCTACTGTTCAACATACCTTGCATATCTTCAGCATTAATGCCAAGGTTAATTTTTCTGTTGAATCTTCTCTCATCAGCTTGCTCAACTTCATCATATCCATAGAATGATGAATACTCACTACCAGGCTCACCCCAAAATATTAGTGGAATATTATAATTTAGAGCAACCCACATAGGGTAAGCAAAAATTCCAGTATGACAATGCCAACAAAAATCCCCTCGTCTAAATAATGATTCAAACATTAACATTTTTACTATTTTTGGATTTGGACTAAATTTTATAACATCAGCACCTAATATTTTAAATGTTTTAATCGCATTTTCTTCAACTACCGGTCTCATAAATAGATGGTCAAATCTTACCACTAGACACTTTAGGCCTAAATTTTTAATTAAATAATAAAGTGTGAAAGTGGAGTCTTTTCCTCCAGAAAATGGAACTACACAATCATAGTCATGTTTCCCTTTATGCTCTTTTACAATTTTTTTTAGTTCTAAATATCTATCAGACCAATTAATTTTATCTTTTTTGTATTTAATTTGTTCACAAACAGAACATTTTCCTTTATCGTCATAGGAAAGTGACTCAGCTGTTTCTGGCATAACACAATTAGTACATATTTTCATAATTATTCGATATTGACAATAAGACTATTAATAATTTTATTAAACTTTTTTTTTTGAAATAAAGAATAAATAAAAAAAAATAAATAAAAAAATCTATTCAATTTTGATAAATATTTAGATTTGAATAAAAGCTTGTTTATACCTCCTGAGGCACCTCTTCCAAAATGCGCACAAAATAAAAATTTTTTACTATTTATATTATAATA
>MDTA01194933.1_pt1 | contig 12737 bp, 10 predicted proteins | sample 811151 | NCBI WGS metagenome assembly MDTA01 (sample SAMN05326648, study PRJNA326480) | marine metagenome | isolation source: seawater | place: Indian Ocean: South | collected 2010
ATGCATGAGGTCCCTAAATAATCATGGGTGGATAAATTTTCGAATGAGAGCAATGCTTATGTCCTTTGCTAGCTACCAATTATGGCTGCCATGGCAAGATAGTGGTTTATGCCTCGCACGCAAATTTATTGACTACGAACCAGGAATTCATTGGACACAATGCCAAATGCAATCGGGTACAACAGCAGTAAATGCCATTAGAATTTATAACCCAATCAAACAAGGATATGATCATGACCCAGAGGGCATATTCATTCGAACTTGGGTAAAGGAATTACAAGATTTACCAACCGAATTTATCCATGAACCGTGGAAAGTTGATCTATTTCATCAAAATGATTCATCATTTACTATTGAAGAAAATTATTTATTACCCATAGTAGATCCCATTATTAGTAGCAAGACAGCACGAGCAAAGCTTAAAGAAATCAGAAACAAACCAGGTTTTTTTGATAAAGCTAACAATATTCTTGAGAAACATAGCTCAAGAATAAGAAGAACATCACGGTTAAAAAAGAACAAAAACAATCCTGGTTTATACAATCAATTAACAATACATTTTTAAAATTTCAGCATTAACGACTCGAAAATGATCTTTTTGAGAAAAATATGATTCACACTTAGAACATTATTTTTCTAATATTTAATTAATTAAAATTATCATCGTAAGTCTAAGATTTCATGTCTAATTCTTATGGACAAAACACAATCTCACATTCAAGCCAAGCTGAAATTAGCAATGACAACATTATAACCAAAATAGTAACTGTAAAATCAAAAACTTTATCTCATCCATACTTTGGTCAGGGTTCATCTAAGGGATATTTTATTGATGGAAAAGAATCACCTTCATTAATTCTTAGAAAAAATATTCGATATAGATTCGACCAATCAAATGCCAGTAATAGCAACCATCGAATACTATTTTTTACTGACGCAAATAAAAAAAATCCTTATCAAACAAACATTTCTGAAGTCGGTATTGCAGGTTCTGAAGGTGCTTATACTGAAATCACCTTAACAAGTGAAACACCAGTAGAAATTTTTTACCAATGTCAAAATCATTCCTTTATGGGTAGCAACCTTAAATATTCGACTCCAGGTAATGACAATATTATCAGTAGTTCAAATAATGAATTAGTTAATGCAGGATTAGGAACCGATACAGTTACTTTTTCTGGGAAATTTTCTGATTATTCTTTTACACGTACATCAACGTCTTTAGAGCTAAATGATCAAAGAACAAGCACTAATGATGGCACTGACACTTTAATAAATATCGAATTCATTCAATTTAAAGATCAAACAGTTGAAGAATCAAAAGTAGACGTTGTTAAATCATATAGCGGCAAGTTTAGTGATTATAAGTTCTATAACAAAGGTAATGGTATCTATCAGATTGAGACAGTTTCTGGTTATGAAGACATAACTGGGCTTCCCAAATTGACTTTCACTGGAGAAGCGCTTACAAGTTCCTTTAGAGAGATAAGTTCCATCGTTGATATCAAAGGAACTTTCGATCAAGTGACTGGTTTAAATACTAACTCCGGAAAAATGTTCCGTTTATACAATGCATCCTTTAAACGACTGCCTGATCCTGATGGGCTGGAATATTGGATCGGCAAATATAGTTCTGGTGAAAATGATGACAGAGCAGTTGCATCCTCTTTCCTAGTATCAACAGAGTTCGAGGAACTATATGGAGAAAACATTTCTGATTCAACCTATGTCAATACTCTCTACAAAAATGTACTTGGACGAGTTGCTGATAAAGAAGGTTTAAACTATTGGCTAGGCCAATTAAATAGCGGAGTTGAAACTCGTTATGAAGTCCTCCTTGGTTTCTCGGAATCATTGGAGAATAAAGTTTTATTTACTGAAATGACTGGATTTGCTTAACAAATGAAAAAGTTCTTACCACTAGTGCTAGCCACTACTATTCTCCTACCTACCCCATCACAATCAGGTACTAATCACTTTGGTGATGGAGGAGTCTTCGAATTAGATTTAGGCGATAGCGAGATACCTTTAACACCTAAGCAAGAAAGAGAACAAAAGCTCTTAGAAGAACAGTTGAAGAAAAAAAGATCGCGGTCACTCAATCAATAGACTTGCATTAAGTTGTTCCTCTTCTTTCAATATCAAAATTTAAATCTTTAATATTCAGAAATATCGTTAGTTTACAATTTAAGTTATATTCAAAATTCAACTTAAGGAATTATAAAACAATTTCAATAACTAAATTAAATACATTATTTCATCAGCGAAGATTTTATGAAACATTTACTTAGTATATTTTCTTAACATTGTAAAATAATTTCTACAATTAATAGGCAAGACAGCTTTGAGAAGAGAATCAAGCATAAATATCTTTATCGCATAACCATCAAGGCAAGAAGCATAATCATTATGTAATCCTGAATAACAGTAATCTAATTTATCTATCTAGATTCTATCGATGATATCTTTATGATTTGTAAGTACGATCTAATCAGATCATTGGTAAAAAAATTCTTTATTGATTTAAGAATAGATGATGAACTTATAACGAATGACTACATTATGGTTCCTTATATTAGTTCCAAGTTAGAGAGTTAAGAATCAAATCTTAAATCGTGAGTGACGAGGATACAAAGTTAAAAATAATATTAAAAAGCACTGAGGGAAGGAATCTGGCTCGAGATAATTGTTAACCTAATCTATCAAGCAAAAAGAATGATAGAATAAGACTATTTATTTTAAAACTATAGAGAGCATGCTACTTTAATGGGTTCCAAAAAATCAAAAGATAGCTTTAGTATCCTCCTTGGTAAGATTTTCAAAGGATTAAAAATATTTTCAACTCTATAAAGAAAAGACCTATAACTTCTTTTTGAGTCTTAGAAGTATAGTAGATATTTTTGAGCCAATTCGGAAAAAATAAAGTCTTAAAAATAATTTTACTCTAAATGAAACTATATTAAGTCTAGAACTAGTTTGTAATTTAATTTATGAATCTCAAGATTTTTATTGTATCAATATTAATCCAACTAATAAGTATTCTTTCAATAAATAATTTCGCCAAAGCGGCACAACGTCTAAGTGGTGCTGGTGCAACACTTCCTGCGATGTTATATTCAAGACTTTTCTCTGATTTACGGAATTATGGTGGTCCGAAAATTAACTATCAAGCCGTTGGATCTGGCTTTGCATTAAAAGCACTCATTGATGAATCTGTCGATTTTGCTGCATCAGATTATCCAATAAATTTAATTAATAAAAATCAAATAAAAAGAGGTCTAGTTCAAATTCCAATTGTTGCAGGTAATATTGCTATTGGATATAACAAGCCATACTGCAACTTAGCTCTCACCCAAGAGCAATTAGTAAGAATTGCTATGGGAATAATTAAAGATTGGAGCGAAATTAATTGCTCTGAAGGAAAAATCATTTGGGTCCATCGTTCAGATGCCTCTGGTTCAACAAAAGCTTTTACTAATTCCATGAATTCTTTTTCTAAAACATGGACTTTAGGAACTGCGAAAACAGTACAATGGCCAAGTGGTATCGGAGCTAAAGGCACAGCAGGAGTGGCAGGTAGAATCAAAAACACCCCAGGTTCAATTGGTTATCTTAGTAGTACATATATCAATGAAAGTATTCAAGCTGCAGCCATAGAAAATTTATCTGGCGAGTTTCTGCTGCCTACTGTTGAAAGCGGAAGTATTGCATTGAAAAATTTAGACATTCAAAACAAGCTAATTAAAATTCACCCAAACCCAAAAGAAAAAGGTGCATACCCGATTTCAACTTTGACATGGATATGGGTGTACAAAAGTGGCTATGGTGACAAACTGAACAACATCAAAACAACATTAAATTTTTTAGTGTCTGAAGAAGCAAATAAAAAAGCACTTAACATGGGTTTTATCCCTCTCAATGAAAAATTGCAAGATCACGCAATGATGTCAATCAAAGAGATTGGAATTTAAGAACGCAATAATTAAATCATTAACCATTAAAAATTCTCTCGAAAAATGAAAACTACCTTTCAAGAAAATGATTCTTCAATCACAAAAGTAGTCAAGGACTACTATGGAAAAACATTAAAATCTTCGTCAGATTTACGAACATCAGCTTGCTGTGATTCTGATAACGTGCCAGAAGAATTTAAAGAACCGTTAAATAATATTCATCCAGATGTGCTATCTCGATATTACGGTTGTGGGCTAGTTGCACCTATGTTACTTGAAGGACTTCGTATCCTTGATATTGGTTGTGGAAGCGGAAGGGATGTTTATTTGTTATCTCAATTAGTTGGAGATTCTGGAGAAGTGATTGGAATTGATATGACATCAGAACAATTAGACATAGCTAATAGTTATTCAGAATATCACGCTAAAAAATTTGGCTATAGAAATTTTCATTTTTGCCAAGGTTATATTGAAAATTTAGAAAAATTAAATTTTGAACCAAGTAGTTTTGATTTGATCGTTTCAAATTGCGTTCTGAATCTAAGTTCAGATAAACAATCTGTTTTATTAGGAATCAAAAAACTTCTTAAGCCTGGAGGTGAATTTTACTTTTCAGATATTTATTCTGATCGCCGAATTTCAAATGAGCTTAAAGAAGATCCAATCCTTTATGGCGAATGCCTTAGTGGATCGCTTTATTGGAATGATTTTCTAAGAATGTCAAAGGAAATCGGATTTAAAGACCCACGACTTGTCAGTGATAGTGCCTTGACTATCAGCGACAAAAATCTTTTAAAACGTCTCGGTTCGATCAATTTCTATTCAGCTACATATCGTTTATTCAATATTGATGAGTTGGAAGATGCATGTGAGGACTATGGTCAAGCTGTTATTTATAAGGGAACAATTGCAAATAATCAAAATAGAGTTTTATTTGATAAACATCATTCAATTGAATATAAAAAAGTGTTTCCAGTATGCGGTAATACTTATCGCATGCTTCGTCAATCAAGATTTTCTACACACTTTGATTATTTAGGCAATTTTAATCAACATTATGGTATTTATGATAACTGTGGTGTTAGCATTCCATTTATGAAATCAAATGAAAATACCAGTCAAAATAACAGTTGTTGCTGACATTTTGAAAAAACTTTGTTTCATATATCAACATATAAACTTTAATTTTATTTATGGACACTTTTCAATATTAGTAAATTCTTTCTCAAGATAACTCATAATAAGGATACTATATAGGTAACTTTGTTTAATTCTTATTACGATCAGACAATCCTTCATTCTATTCAAATATCCTAGAAATATTAAAAATCTCTGATTCGTAATTACGCATTAAACGAGAACTAGCTTGCCGCTAAGAGGTCACATAAGTTCCAAAGATAGTCGTGAAAATGTCAAACAACATTATTACAATAATTTCACCAATCTATTCAGTCTCTCAATTAACTGCTATCAGGACCTTTTTGGTCTTTATTGTGAACATTATTTTAATACGCATCTTTTAGAATTAGAATGAAAGTCTTTATGCAAATTCTTATAAAAACTAAATCTTTGCGAGAATTTTTTCTCAGAAATTTGTAAAAACAAGGTTATATTTCGTAGCAGACTTTAACTCAAGCCTATCAGTCACTCTCCTATACCGAACAAACAAAAGGTTTTCATCTGATTAAAAGTTAGGCATTATTCATATAGTCACATTTTGGTAGACGTTTAAGTCTAATTTTATCTATTGCTAAAAGTACAAACCTGATCCATAACTCCCAAAATTAAGTTATCTCCATTGGGATTTTTCCACTCTGAATCTTGATTATAAAACTCATTAAATTCTTTTGCTCCTACTGCAACGTCTCTAAAAGAATTTTCCAAACAATTCACATCCATTGTGTAAAGAATTTCTTGAGTAATATCAGTACTGCTATTAGGAATGAATTTGCTGAATACGCGTATGGATCCATCTTGATTTTTTTGAACACTATTTTTATCCCATAGTTGCTGTCCATAATGACTCTTTGGAACTGCAACCCACTCAGGCGATAGAGCATCTATCTTTGTTGTATGGAAAATAATAGAAAGTGCCAAATAACTAAGACAAATACTTTGAATAGTTTTAAAAATCATTGGATAAAAAACATTTTGTTATCGTTGATGAAACTTCAATTCCATTAATCAATTTTATGAACAGAGTACTCTTTGGTGAGAGATCCAAGTGGATCTTTGTAATTGGACTTATTGCGATAGGTGCTGGATTCACCGTAAGAAATGTGATCTCATATCCAACCGAATGCACTAGCCCAGAGATGGTAACTTTACGATGAAATACAATTGGAAAGATCTTTTGGTAGATGCTGCAATAGTTGCTGTTGTACTGGGAACCCTAGCAATCATTGTTGGTTCATTTCCGGCGACCTTTGTCAGGGTGCTTCCATTCCTTAAATAAATATGTAATAAAAGTAAAGCTAAAAAGAAATAAAAGACTAGATAAAAAAATTATTCAATCACATATAAAAGAATTCACCAACTTCTTGAATTGACTGATGTTGTAGGGAACCAAGCTTTTCAAAAAAATATAGTCTTCTACAAATTTTCTTGGAAAAAAAATTAAACCAAGTGAAGCAAATACTTTGATAGTGACAGTTGGAGTACAGGCAAAACAAAAATTCAAAGACTAAAAATCATGAATTGCATAATTTTCGTCACAACCAAATACTTGTTGTTTGCCTTTAAGTATTTTTACTTAAACGTGAATTTTTTTGATCACAAAAAAACCGCCCTGTTCTGTTGGGGCGGATTATTGCAGAGACCTAATGCAAGTGTTTCCTTGTTTCCACTGCGGAGGATCTCTAACTCCTCACTTCATAAATTTATCGGAACAGTAATAGGAATAAACCGTTAGCAGGAGGGTTTTAAGATTGTCACACGTAATGAAGGCACCAAAAAAGCACCCTATTGGATGCTTTTTGGGCACAGAACTATGTGTGAGGAGTTGTTCTGTATGACTATTTTGATACACACAAGACCAAACTGGCAATAAAAAAAATAATCTCTTAAAAAATAAAAAAAATGATGTTCCAAAAAGGCTAAGGTAATAAAACAAAAATATTGTTCACAAAAATATTGATTAAGACCTTCTTTTAAAAGGTTTTGATGTTCAAAAAAGACTGTTTGGTTGCCAAAATAATAACACAAGTAATTGAACTCAAAACAACATAGTTTCTGGAACAGATAAAAACACAATCAAAGTTCCAAAGAAAAACCACTTTCCAGAGACCGACATGAATAAAATGCCTCGGCTCTGCCCGTCAAAGTACTAATAAACAAATTTCCATTGGTGTTCAAGTTGAAGAATTAAAAGAAGAAGGTTAAGTTCTTGTTTTTTTAGAGACTTTTTTAATTGCGGATAAATAAAAATCACAACATAAGGATGAGGCAGCACTTTGAATACTTAAAGAAGGGGATGAAATAATATTCACCACGATTTATTGCCAGATTTCATTATTGGAATGGGATAAGAGACTTGCGCAAGGAAACTTTTATGTTCTTATTGAAAATAATGTTCTCTACCCCGATTCGTAATGAGATTCCAAGTCACTATGATTGACAATGAGGAAAAAACTTTTGAAGAAACAATCGTTGCAGGTAATATCGACGAAGCAAAAAAGATTGCGAAAGAAAGCAATCCAAAATCAAAAATAGTTTTTGCTAACTGGGTTTATAAGTGATTAGTTCTTCTTAAGATTTAATTTAAGGAGTTTTTTATTTGCAAAAGAAAAGCAACCAAAGAGGCAAATACACAAAATATTGATCGCTCAATCCTATTCACAATCAATGCCAAACCGACCTGAAATATTTAAAAGATTTTGTTCTATATTCTTGAACGAGCTAAGTACGAAGAGGACATAAACAAATACCCTGAGCATGTCCTCGACAACTGCAAGAGAGATTATCAACAATCGTATAAGAAAATAAATTTATCTGCACTCAACCTATTAAGAGATTCAAGCCATAGTAAAACATCAAACTTTTCACTCCTTTTAGAGATGCTAATACGTCTAACGAAAGCACAAGTTTTCAAACAATTCGGATTAATTCTTCTTTTAACATTCCCCATACCAAGCATTGCAGAAGTAAATCCCTCAGCACCAGAAAGTATTGATGAGAAACAAATCAAAGTATCAACTGCCAGTGGTCATTCTGTGGTAGTCACTGCGAATCCATTAGCTAGTGATGCAGCTCTTGAAACTCTGAAGCGAGGTGGAAGCGCAATGGATGCAGTGGTAGCGGCTCAAACAGTCCTCGCTGTTGTTGAACCACAAAGTTCCGGTTTAGGAGGTGGTTCCTTTCTTATGTATTGGGACGAATCGACAAGATCAATTACTGCACTTGATGGTCGAGAAACTGCCTCAGCTCAAGTCAAAGAGGATATGTGGATTGACACTGATGGGAAAGCAATGCCATGGCTCAAAGCAACAAAAAGTCCATCTGCAATTGGAGTACCAGGTACGACAGCATTACTATGGAAGGCACACCTAAAATTTGGGCGTTTATCTTGGGAGGATAATTTTAAAAAAAGTATTGAGCTTGCAAAGAAAGGATTCATTCCGAGTTCTCGTTTTCTAAGATCCATCTCGCTGGCTCAAAGATTAGGAATAAGTCATAGTCAATCTTTTAAATCCTTATATCTCCCTAATGGCTCTCTTCCAAACAAGAAAATTTTATTTCGCAATCAAAAATTAGCATCAACACTTAGTCGTATTTCCAAAGGAGGTATTGATGAGTTTTATCGTGGGAACATAGCTAACGAACTTATAGATGATCTACAACTAATCAAAAATAATAAAAATGCAATTAATGTAATAACGAATTTAGATTTAGCTAATTACAAAGTCATTAAACGTGAACCCCTATGCAGGGAATATAAATCATGGAAAGTTTGTACTTTCCCTCCTCCAAGTGGTGGTGGAATTGCACTTTTACAAACTCTTGGCACCTATGAGCTTCTATCAAAAAACAATTCAGATAATAAAACGATCAAACATTGGCACCTTCTTGCCGAATCCTTAAGATTTGCAGATGCTGATCGATCACACTGGATCGGAGATCCTATTGATATTTCTTTTCCTACCAAGGAGTTATTGGATGACAAATATATTGAAGAAAGAGCCAGCACTATAAAAAGCAACAAGGCAACATTTCGTCCTTTACCAGGCAAACCAAAAGGGAGCGAACTTTTAGATCTAGCCAGTCAACCTCGAACAGCAGGTGGAGGAACAACCCACCTAGTAGTTGTTGATAAATATGGTAACGTCGCTTCCTATACAAGTTCAGTAGAAACTGTTTTCGGGTCACGAAATTTGTCTGGAGGCATGATCTTAAATAATCAGCTAACTGACTTCTCATTTCTGTCAAACGTCAAAGGTAAACCAATAGCTAATCGAATCAGACCTAATAAACGTCCCTTGAGCTCCATGGCTCCAGTTATCGTACTTAAAGATGACCGTCCCGTATTAGCGCTTGGTTCACCCGGTGGCTGGCTTATCCCCCATTACATAGCAAATGCATTAATTGGGATACTTGATTTCCAACTCTCACCAAAAGAAGTAGTTAGTCAAAAATTGATATCTGTTCAACCAAATTATACCGTGCTTGAAAAGAGTGGAGACTGGTTAACAGACTACAATAATGTCTATCAATTACTTTCTAATCTAGGTCATCAACTTAAATACAGTGCCTTCAGCAGTGGACTAGCTATTGTTAAATGGCATAAGGGAAGTTGGCATGGTGCAGCTGATCCAAGAAGAGAAGGAAAAGCTTTAAGCCTTCAATAGCAGAAAAGCTCCTAGGCTAATATAAGGATGAGGTCGCTCCATTAGTAAGAAGTAGTTTTTCACCAAAACCTCCTCTTACCAATCCATTAAAAAAGCAACCAACTTTGAAAGCCAACCATAAAAAATGGCCTCAAACTATAGATAAATACTTATGCTTAATACAATATTATTGTGAGTATTATGATGAGAAAAATATTTAATAGTCATTGATATTTGACTTATTCTTAATCCTTGTAATACCAGTTAAAGACACAGATTAAGGTGAGAAGAACAAACATATTCAAGAAAAATATTTGAAATGGAAAAATTGAATATTTCTCTTCAACAAATTGATTACACGTAATGAATTTTGGTTGTCCAATTTTCGAATCCGAATCTCTAAATAGATCAGATCCACCAATATAAGAAGAACAAATTTGATTCATTTGCTCGATACGATACCGTGCTCCAAAAGTAGTCGTTAGGCTAGCTATACTAGCTGAAACAACCAGATAAATAAAAATTTGCTTGTAGACAAATCTCATAAAACCATTATGACTCTGTTTCGTCTGAAGTTCTTCAGGGTTCAAGTCTGTTCTTTTACTGCTTAAACATAACTTGCTATTCTTGAGAGAGAGAAGTATTTGCATTATTTATTTTCATAAACAATAAGATCTAGATCCTTTGAACCTGCACATAAAATTGAAACAATAATAACCTCTATTGATGTCCCCTTTAAGAACATCCTGAGATTATTACTTTCTTTTATCTCCTCAACTAACTATCAACTCTTAAATCATTATGATCTCTATGTCTCTATTGATACTTATCTTGCCATGACTATTGATTTATATCTTTCCCCCCCTTATCAAGAAATTTCGATATATAGAACTCAAATGTAGAAATACTTTGGTGTTCTTCCCTATTGCGAATTACATTCAGTAGTTGTAAAACATTCTCAAGAGTCATCACTCTAAATTAGGTTTGTAGTGATGAACTCAAAGAAGGCGATCAAAATCTCGCCTAATTAATACACTGGAGGCATATCTATGACCAGAAAACGAGACAAAATCTGGACAGCAATTATTGCAACTAAGCAATGGTTCACAAAACTTTTTACAAGTGAGGCAGATGCTTTATTTGATGACTTTGGGAATAATCCACCTCCAGAAATAGGGACTCAACCTTACACAGGAGATACTCACGATAAAAGTGACTGACTTATTAATAATCTACCAATTATTTTTTATTCAAATCCAAGATGCTTTTCATGCCTACAAGCATTACCTTTAATTTTTATTGGTCATTTCATTACTCATTATGAAATTTAGAAACCATCAAGACATCATCTATCTCTTCAGAAAGGGGTTGTACATCCACTCGCCCATTTCACACAGAAGGTGGACCCTTTCTTGATGGTTCAGAGATTTCATACGCTCGCAAGCATTCACCACACATTCATCCATTGACTTCATTATTTCTGTCCTCGTGTTCATACCTTTAACACCAAATCGTGTTCAACAATAATTCTTCTAATGGTTGATAAAGCAAGTCCTGTTTGTTTCCTAATAGAGCGGTAGGAGCAACCTTCTTCTCTTAACCGCAATACCAATGCTTCTTTCTCATTATTGGTTTTTGGCCTCCCTCCAAGATTACCTCCTGTTTCTCTTCTACGGTTAATCGATTCTTTAGTCCTCTCAATCACCATCAAACGCTCCACCTCTCCCAGTCCAGATAAAAGACCAATAACGACTGGAGCAAACTTTCCAAGTGCTCTTGTGTTTATCAATCCATCAAGAGTGCGAACGTGAATTCCTCTTTCCTGTAAATCGTGGAGAGTATTGATGCCATGTCTTTGGTTGCGAAACCCTCTGTCCAGTTTTGTCAGACAAAGTTCATCACCTTCATCGAGCATCTCTAATGCTGCTTCAAATTGAGGTCTCTCTTTACTTGCACCTGATACTATTTCCTCAAATACGACCAAACAACCTGCTCTCTTCAACTCTTCAACTTGAGCAGCAATAGAAATTTGTTTATTAGTGCTTTGACGGGCATAACCAATGCATTTGTATTCAGGTTTATCCCTAAAAAGAGGTTTTTCTCTTTTGAACTTGGTTTGTGTTTTCATCCGTTCCAGAAACTATAGTATTTTTCATAGAATAGCTTATGTCATTATTTTAACAATGAAACAGTGTTAATGGAACATTAAGAAACCAGCTCCTCTTTGATTTCTAATGATTTTAATTTTAACCAATATAGCGTTTGCTTATCATACCCTTTTTAGAACATAAATATTTCCCTTTATTTCTCAATATGGAAGAGATTATTTTTGTTATTGCCATCTTGGTATGAGGTGTATAAAAATGGAAATACAGAACAACTCCTCACACATAGTTCTGTGCCGAAAGAGCATCCACTCAGAGAGCAGGGTGCTTTTTTGGTACCTGTGGCCATCGATAAACCCATCTTTGAGGGGTTTAATTTTCTTCACGTTCACTTAGGTTTCATGTGTGAGGAGTTAGATATCCTCCGCAGTGGAAACAAGGAAACACTTGCATTAGGTCTCTGCAATCATCCGCCCCAACAGAACAGGGCGGTTTTTTTGTGCCGAAAATCAGGAGTTTCTTCTCATGCTTATTGCATTTAGATGAGTTAAAAATGAGTTAGGAGTCACAGCACCTTCTGTGAGTCAAGGTAGTAGGGATGGAAATTTAGTTCAGTCAGTTGAGTGCTTGACTCAAAAGGAGCGACCAAAATCTCGTTCCCTTGTTTCATGCAGACTTTTAGGTTAACTAATACTTATTTGAGAAATGGAAGCAACTTGCTGAAGGTCACTGGAAACGAACCAACAATAAGTGCCACTGCTCCAAGAAAAACCACTACGATTGCAGCATCTACTAAAAGATCTTTCCAGTTGTATTTCATCTCAAAGTGACCATTTCTGGAGTAGTGCATTCAGTTG
>MDTA01106097.1_pt1 | contig 12736 bp, 11 predicted proteins | sample 811151 | NCBI WGS metagenome assembly MDTA01 (sample SAMN05326648, study PRJNA326480) | marine metagenome | isolation source: seawater | place: Indian Ocean: South | collected 2010
TGGCCCGAGCCGATCACCACGCCGGCAAAGCCGATGACGGGTTTAAGCCTATCTTTGACGGCAAATCACTTAAGCACTGGAATGGAGATCCGAAATTCTGGAGCGTTCAGGACGGAGCGATTACTGGCCAGACCACCCGGGAAACCCCCACTAAGGGAAACACTTTCATTATCTGGGAAGGTGGAAAGCCTGCTGATTTTGAACTGAAGCTCAAGTTCAAGATCAGTGCTGGAAATTCAGGGGTTCAAATCCGCAGTTTCAAGGTTGATGGCCCTGATGAATGGCGGATTGGTGGTTACCAGTCTGATTTCGAGGCTGGTGACACCTGGTCAGGAACGCTTTACGGCGAGAGATTTGGCGGAGTCTTCGCAAAACGAGGACAACGTGTCACAGTCGGCGCAGATGGTAAAAAGACACAGGGAGAACCTGTTGGTAACCCTGCTGAACTCAACAAGTCGATCAAGAAAGGCGACTGGAATGAGTATCACATTATTGCCAAGGGCAACCATATCAAGCAGTCCATCAACGGAACCCTAATGGCTGAGGTAACCGACAATGGCCCGAAAAAGCGCAGCGACGGATTGATTGCCCTGCAACTGCACGCAGGCCCTCCGATGAAGGTCCAGTTTAAGGAGATCATGCTCAAGAAACACTAGGCCAAAGCAGCCAATGCCGGGGTGGACAGCAAAGCTCGAAATACCTGAAAATGGCGTTGCATCTCCTACTCCAACAAAGGAAGACCTCGAGGAAAGCATGCGACTGGTCTACAACCCGCAGAAGTAAACCGGCATAGAGACAAGGTAATTATCTCTATTGATTCTCGGACGGGGGCACCTCACTAGTGCCTCCGTCTTCATTTGTATTCTGGCTCTCAGCAGGAAAATTTGGCAACAGTTGCTTAACATCACCGTATGCCTTCTGCAGGGCATTACGCGACCCCATTCGCAGCACGCCAAAACCGCCAAGCCCGACAGCCAACAAAATCGCAACTAAAAACGGGACCATTACCGGCACAAGCGGCCCAGCTACCACCTTGGGTATCATCAAGCAGCCAGCAACCAACACCACTGATGCTAAGGCAAAATAAAACCCATAATCCATCTTAAAGGAAATATCATCCTTTGCACCCAGTGCGGCATTGAACTCCCTTTCAAAAAAATTTCCATACACCACCCCGATAAAAATCATGGCAAGTAGCAGTGCACCGGAAATCAATATACCCATTCCCGAGTTATCGGCCTCTCTACTGACAATATTTGTGACTGAAATCAATCCGCTTAAAAGTAAAAGCACCAGCGCAACAATCAAAATCATCTTTGACAGACCGAAATATTTCGGTGCCACGCTCTTCCCTGGCAAGGCCACCTGCTCCTCCGAGGCCAAAACCATATTCACTGCGCTTAATTCAGTCCTACCCGCAGTCGTAGTGGTTCTCACCCACGGCATGAAGGCGGCAACCAGAAAAACCAAAACAGCAAGAACGCCAATCCAACGCAAAAAACCAAATGCATTTGGCCGAACTGATGAAGCCGCACCGGAACGTTTGGCTTCACGCTGTTTCTCCCCGGTATCCGCAACTGACTGTATGCCGGAATGAACTGATGATCCCAAACCGGGTGTAACCCCGGACACGGGTTTTAGTTTTGAAGATTTCTCTCGCAAGGACGAATCAGGAATGGGTGGAGGAGTTACACCCTGCTCGTCAACAGGGTCCTGTTTCCCTGCCGCACTCATATCCTCGGCTCTGTCCAGCACCTGCTCAAGCCGGGTCCACCCATCAAGACCGGCTCCCCACGCCAACTCACCCGGCGAAACCCCACCGCTATTGATTTTCTGACGCAATTCACCTGCTTGAAATGGTCCGTTGCTCTTTCCACCTCTGATGAGAAATATCTTCATTGTTTCTAATTTTACCAAATACAGGGCTCACTGCATTAATATTCAAGCCATTTCACGAACAACAGGATGATACCAATGACGCTTGTCACACTGCCCAGTGAATGTTAAATGTCGCTGGTAATGAGTTCAATGATCGAGGCCCTAATCAAAGCTGCATACGACCACAAGGCCAGCGACCTGTTCCTAAGCGAAGGCAACATCGCCCGCATGAAAGTGGGAGGCGAATTAATGACGGCAGGAGATGACCCGGTTGAAACCGAAGACATCGAGGCCTTCTGGAAGCGATGCGGAGCGGATCCGGGCTACGATGGGGACAGGGACACAAGCTACGTGGCACACAATAATGTTCGTTTCAGAGTAAACCTACACCGGCACCTTGGAAAACTGGGAGCTGTCCTTAGGCAAATAAATACGGAGATCCCCAGCCTTGACTCACTCGGTCTGCCAGTCGAACTGCTGACCAAATGGGTACAATCCGCATCAGGAATAGCCCTGATCACAGGCCCCACTGGGTCGGGAAAATCCACCACTCTTGCTTCCTGTCTAGAATGGTTGAACAACCATTTAAGCAAGCACGTTGTCACTATTGAGGATCCGATTGAGTACCTTTTTGAATCCAAGAAAAGCCTCTTTACCCAACGTGAAGTCCACACTGACACGGATTCTTTTGCACGAGGTCTACGCAGTTCATTGCGACAGGCACCGGACGTCATCCTACTGGGTGAAATTCGGGATCCCGAGACAGCACAGATTGCCCTGCAAGCTGCCGAAACAGGCCACCTAGTGTTGGCAACTTTACACAGCGCCAACGTTTCGGAAACCGTCGAGCGCCTTACCAACCTCTTTCCAAGCGAAGAGCGTTCCTCGCAACTCCTGCTCTTATCCAACCTGCTAATTGGAATCTGCTGTCAAAAACTTCTCCCGAGCGCCAATGGAGGCTTGCATCTTGTCACCGAGCATGTCGAAAATACAGGTGTTGTGCGCACTTACCTGCGTGAATCTAGAATTCCGGAAATTATTGACTTTATGGCACGCGGGGACAACCCCAACAATAAACTGTTCATGCACGCTCTGGTCGAAAGCACCCAAGCAGGACACCTTACCCATGAGGAAGCCGCGACAGCTTCCGGAAGTGAATCTGACTTTGACCGTGCCATGCGCGGTATCTCCTAACCAAATCCCATGAGCGAAAAAAAGCATATCGTTGATTACCTTACACAGACCCGGAATCAGGGAGGATCTGACCTGCACATCACCGCCGGGGCGCCTCCTGCCTGTCGAGTCAATGGTATGCTAACCCCTCTTGAGGATCACGACATTGAACCTGATGAGGCCAAGGAACTTGTGCTTGGAGTGATTACTGAATCCCAGCGAAGCAGGCTTGAAGAAAACCTTGAATTGGACTTTTCCGTGTCTGTGAAAGGTGTCGGCCGTTTTAGAGCCAACGCCCACTATGCTCGAGGAACCATCGAGGGGGCATTCCGCTATATCCCAACAGAAATTCCGACTCTTGAGCAACTCGGACACTCACAAACTGTCTCCGAGTTATGCAATCTTCAGCAGGGACTGATCTTGGTAACAGGAGTAACTGGCGCCGGAAAAACCACGACCATCGCCTCAATGATCCAGAAAATACTTCGCGAGCGCTCAGTGGTCACAGTTACTATTGAAGACCCTATCGAGTATGTCTTCGACCACGCCTGCGGGCTAGTGAAGCAACGTGAGATAGGCGAAGACACCAAGAGCTTCTCGAATGCTCTTCGATCAGCACTGCGTCAAGACCCGGATGTAATTGTTGTCAGTGAATTAAGAGACCTCGAAACCATTCGCACCGCGATCACCGCTGCTGAGACAGGCCATCTGGTCATTGCCACGCTGCATACCATTGACGCTCCCAAGTCACTTGATCGCTTAATTGACGTTTTCCCTGCCGAGCAGCAGGAAATGATCGTGACACAATTAGCCAACTGCCTAGAAGCAGTAATTTCGCAGCGTCTACTTCTTCGTCAGGATCAACCAGGCAGGGTCATGGCATCTGAAATAATGAAGGTCAATCACGGAATACGTGCATGCATCATTGAGCGGAAATTTGAGCAACTTCTCGGTTTAATCCAGATCGGCTCCCAGGAAGGCATGCATGCCATTGATGAAAGCCTAGCACACCTCTTAATAAACAAGCACATCTCCTATAATGATGCCGTTATTCATTGCCGTGACTCGGAGTATATCCAGGAACGTTACAATGCCGCACAAGCCGCGAAATAGACGCCCTTCTAGGAAACTTGCCTAAAGGGCTGGTTACGCTAATAATTCAACCGCCAAGATATACCATGATACTCGACCAATTCTGGAAAATCATTTTCATCATCCTCCTAGGTATCGGTTTCTCATTCTGGTGGAAAATGAAGAAAAATGATAAGGCTCACAGCTTTCTCATCGACGAACTCGGAGAGCTTATCACCACGGAAATTAAGCCTGCATCAACAAATGCCGACAAGAAAGCACAGGAAAGTTTCTATAAATCCATTGAAATCATCCGCCAAATTGAGGAAATTATCGGCGAGGATTTTGAGATCAATCAGGTCATTAGTGACGCAATAGAAACATCGGACGCACCGGAGAGTTTCCCCCGTCATGCAGTGGCTGATGCCTTCGAGATTAACTACAATCATGCAAGAAACTTTGGCCTACTTGATGATGATACAGCCATTGCTCGCCTTGAACAGGGACTGAAGCCGGTCATCACGCAAGGAAACTGGATCGGCGAAACAGCCGTGCTCGGACACTTCATTGTGCCCTCAATTAACAACTCCCTGAAGTATCATATCGCCAATCGTCTTTTGCTGCCCGAAAGCATCAACGAAATGATGCAACTTGAGGATTACAGCCGGCGAGTAAGGAACAAGGCAGATGAATTTCGTAGGGCAAAAATTCTTGATCAGGGTGCTTTCGACAATATTGAAAACACACATAAATCTCGAGTTTCACTCTCAAAAGGATGAACCAGTCCTGCTATGCTTACCTTTAAATTTTTCGCGGCACCTTGAACCGCTCCATTCTATTTGTCTGCACCGGTAATATTTGCCGCAGCCCGATGGCTGAGGGACTTTTCCGTTCGATGGTTGCCAATGAAGATGGTGACTGGGAAATTCGATCCGCAGGAATTGCAACGATTGGTGGTCAAGCGCCGAGTGCACATACCCTAACCATCCTCAAAGAGGAAAATATTGACCTGTCCGGCAACTCAAGTCAGCAAATAAATGCTGAGCTGGTTAACAGTTCCAGCCATATACTTGCCATGTCAGCAAGTCATCTATACACCATCGAATCCGTGTTCCCAAAGGCTGCCGACAAGACCTTTCTTGTGACAGAATTCTGTGATGATGCCTCGATTCGCGGGCATGACATTCCCGACCCTATCGGAGGCGGGCTTGATGAATACACCAAAGTTCGGGACATACTCCTGAAGACATTGCCAAGCATTATGCAGTTTATCCTCAAAACCCCAAACAACAAAACATAAGGACCAGACCATGCCTTCACTCCAAACCATAGCCATTGCCTCCGACCATGCAGGTTTCGAACTCAAGCAAAAACTCGCTTCCCGCCTAAAGGAATCCGGGCACAAGATTCTTGATCTTGGAACAAACAGCGCAGAATCAACCGATTATCCCGACTATGCACATGCCGTTAGTAGGGATGTTGCAACTGGCACTGCACAGGTTGGAATTCTCGTCTGTCACACAGGGATCGGCATGAGCATTACCGCAAACCGCCACCCGGACATCCGGGCCGCAGTCGTTGACAACCCAGAATATGCCAGTCTGACGCGTATTCACAATGGGGCAAATATCCTCTGCCTCGGCGCCCACAGGCTGGATGAAGAAGAAGCTGAGGCAATCGTATCAGCGTTTCTAGAAGCAGACTTTGAGCCCGGGGGCCGACACGAGCGGCGTGTCTCAAAGATAAATAGCGGCAGTGGAACCATCGCTACCCAGGACCCTGAACTTGGAGAGGCAATTAGTCGCGAAAAAGAACGGCAACAGAATAACATTGAGCTAATCGCCAGTGAAAACTTTGCCAGTAGTGCTGTACGTGAAGCCCAAGGCAGTCACCTTACCAACAAATACGCAGAAGGATACCCAGGAAGGCGCTGGTATGGAGGATGTGAGAATGTCGACACGGCTGAGTCACTTGCAATTGAACGGGCGAAGAAAATCTTCGGAGCAGAACATGCCAACGTGCAGCCCCACTCGGGTTCTCAGGCAAATGCGGCAGTCTATTTCTCCGCACTTGAATATGGCGATACCATACTGGCTATGGACCTCTCCCATGGCGGGCACCTCACTCACGGGCATCCCGCCAATTTTTCAGGCCGGTTTTATAAAGTCTCCTCGTACGGAGTCCATGAGCAAACAGAACACATCGACTATGATGAACTGCAGCGTCAGGCAGAGGAAGTGAAGCCAAAAATGATTACTGCGGGTGCTTCAGCTTATCCAAGAATCATTGATTTTGAACGCATGAGCGCCATTGCAAAATCAGTCAATGCCCTGCTTTTTGTCGATATGGCACACATTGCCGGGCTTGTTGCAGGAGAAGTTCACCCCTCCCCTATCGGGCATGCAGACTTTATCACGACCACCACGCACAAATCCCTGCGAGGTCCTCGTGGTGGATTGATCCTTTGTGGTGAGGAATGGGCAAAAAAAATTGACGCAATGGTCTTCCCTGGCATCCAGGGGGGGCCTCTGATGCACGTCATCGCTGCAAAAGCAGCCTGCTTTGCGGAAGCCATGACAGAGCAATTCAAGGTTTACCAACAACAAGTAGTCAGCAACGCCGTCTGCCTTGCCCAGCGACTAGGCGACCATGGCTATCGAATGGTGTCCGGAGGAACTGAAAATCATCTAATGATGGTTGATGTCCGACCTGGGGGAATTAACGGTAAAATAGCCCAAGCCGCACTTGATGAGGCAGGAATCACGGTAAACAAGAATTCCATCCCATTTGATACCGAAAGCCCATTTAAAGGGGGAGGAATTCGCATTGGAACACCGGCAGTCACAACCCGCGGCATGGGAAATGAGGAAATGCAGTTAATCGGTGACTTCATTCACGAAGCCCTTGAAAACCGAGATGACGCCGATGCGCTTCATTCAATACGGAATCGTGTCATAAAACTAAATGCTGATTTCCCGTTACCCTAAACCGTTCATCGGCCGTAATATATATTATTGAATCTTTTCATCTTTTGCCAACGATACAGCAAATGAATGCCACCTCACATTCAAGTATTGGCAAAAGTATCTAACAGGCTGTATGACCCATCATGTCGATTTCCTCGGACAACCCCCTCAGGGAAGGACTACTTTCCAGACAGGAGGCCAAACCCTGCTCGCTTGTCATTTTCGGTGCAACCGGTGACCTTACACACCGCAAACTAATTCCCGCCCTATACAACCTCGCAGCAGACAATGACCTACCTCCAGGCTTAAAGGTCACAGGTTTTGCTCGCCGGGAAAAAAACGACCAGTCTTGGCGCAACGAACTTGAGGAATCCAACAGAAAAAATTCCCGAAGCGGTCATGTCCCGGATATCTGGGAGAATTTTGCAGCCAACATTTCCTATCATAGAGGAGATCTCAACGATCCCAGCGCTTATCAACGACTAGCAACCCATTTAGATAAAGTAGATGAGAGCTCAACCACCCAGCATAACAGGCTCTTCTATCTGTCTACTGCACCTGAATTCTTCCCGATCGTCCTAAAAAACCTGAAAGCAGCAGGCCTTAATCAATCCAAAAATGGAGGCTGGTCTCGAGTCATCATCGAGAAACCACTGGGTAGTAACCTTTCCACAGCACAGGAATTAAACCGTGTCTTGAGTAATACCTTTAGTGAAGAAGACACCTACAGGATAGACCATTACCTAGGCAAGGAAACAGCGCAGAACATAATGATCCTGCGCTTTGCCAATGCCATTTTTGAACCGCTTTGGAGAAGCCGGTTCATTGAGCAGGTACAGATTACCTGCGCTGAGGATCTCGGTATGGAAGGCGGTCGAGGCGGATATTACGATAAAGCCGGTGCAACGAGGGACATGGTACAGAATCATTTGATGCAATTGCTCTGCCTCATCGCCATGGAGCCTCCTACCGATCTTTCTGCAGACAGTGTACGTGACGAGAAGGTCAAGGTACTCCGATCATTAAGGAGAATGGGACCCGAGGAGGTTAAAAGAAACGTGATCCGGGCCCAATACACAAGTGGTGAGATCAATGGTGAACCATTGCCCGGATATCTTCAGGAAGAACGAATCGCCGAGAACAGTCAAACAGAGTCCTATGTGGCAATGAGAGTCTTTATCGATAATTGGCGTTGGGAAGGCACGCCTTTCTATATCCGCATGGGTAAAAGGCTTCCAAAAAAAGCCACAGAAATATCACTTCACCTGAAACGACCTCCCAATGTCTTGTTCCAAAAGCTGCCAAGCATCGACGGAAGCAATATACTTACCATGCGGATCCAGCCCGATGAAGGAGTCTCCGTTCGCATGCTTTCCAAGCTGCCAGGCAACGATCTGCAAATCGAGCCAGTCAAAATGGACTTTCACTACCTCTCTTCTTTTGGCAAGGGTTCTCCCGAGGCATATGAACGCCTTTTGCTAGATGCAATGGCGGGGGACGCCACGCTCTTCGCTCGTCGAGACGAAGTCGAAAATGCCTGGCTTTTCATCGATGCCATACAGGCTGCTTGGCATGACAATGACACTCCACCGGCAATGACAAAATACCCAGCCGGTTCATGGGGACCTCCTGAAGCTGATCAACTCCTTGGAGAGCGAGGACACCAGTGGCGTGAATTATAAATTGTGAGCTCCCCTGGACCAGTACCAACGGGACACATCACGAAGTGGGACACAAGATTATTTACTGTCGTCCATTACTTAATTACGATTAAAGCGCGCCATTGCTCTTTGTGCCTCACGGTCCTGTACTTTTTTCTTTAGTGTCTCTCGCTTGTCATGTTGTGCCTTTCCCCGACCTAGACCCAACTCGAATTTTACCCTGCGATTTTTCCAGTATACACGCAATACAGGCAGTGAAAGTCCCTTCTCGTTGAGCTTACTCTGGACCTTCTCAATCTCACGTCGATGCATCAGCAGACGGCGTAGACGCCTGGGTTCATGCTGCTCATGGCTGGCAGCCTCATACGGCTTAATGTCGCAGCCCGCCACAAAAAGCTGACCTTGATGCACCACTCCAAAGGAGTCCCTCAAATGAATATGGCCGGCACGGATTGACTTCACTTCCGTGCCCTTAAGCTCCACTCCTGCCTCGAATTTTTCGAGTATCTGAAAATCGTGAAGCGCCTTACGGTTGTTGGCAATATCCTGCGACATTCTGCCATGGCTTTTCTCTGCCACAGTCAGGTGCAGAGAAATCAGCCCTATTCAGCCTCTTTCAGTCCCTGTCCGTCATCAATGACAATCTTGCCTTCGATGATCTCGGTCAGCGCAATATCCGCAGCACCAAGCCGCTCAACAACCGTGATTAATGGGCTGCGACCGTTATTTAATTGACGCACCCGCTTGGACACCATGTTGATGAGTACAGTGCTATCCTCAACAACTTCCGATGCTTTCTCTACCAGTTCGGTTTTCATGATGGTTTATTAAAAGGGGTATTTAAGGGATGGGTTACTTGCAAGACGGCCTTGAACTCTTCCCGGCCCACAAGAGTATTCAATCAGCGGGACATTTTCGATACCATAAAAGCACGCTGAGTCAAGGTTGAATCAACAACAAGAACATCCATCGAGAAGTCTTTAATAAATCAGGATCTTCGACCTTTGCCTCCTCCAGTGCGTATCTGCTTACGCTTGGGCTTCTTCTTTGCTGGTGCATTGAAACTCGGCCGACCCTTTCCAGGTAAAGGGCGGGGAACACGCTTACGCTTGACCAATTCGACATCCTGGCGGTTACGCAATAACCAAGTCTGACCAATACTGATAATGTTCTGCGCTGTCCAGTAGAGTGCCAGTGCTGAAGCAAATCCATAACAGAAAACAAGAAAAATAATCGGCATCAGCATGAAGATGCGACGCTGCATCTTGTCACCGGTGCTCGGTGTCATTCGCATCTGCAAGATCATGGTAACACCCATCAGGATCGGCAGGATATTTAACGGGAATCCGCCAGGCTCGGCGATCGTGTCCGGCATTGACAAGTCATCAACCCAACCCAGCCACGGCTCATGACGCAGCTCAACGGCAGATCTAAGCATAGCAAAGAAACCAAGAAATATCGGCATTTGCAGAAGAATGGGCAAGCATCCTCCAAGAGGATTAACACCATAGTCGCGATACAGGGCCATGGTTTCTTGGTTCATCTTCTGGGGATTATCCTGATATTTCTCCTTCAGCTCTTTCATCTTTGGCTGAAGCAGGGACATCCTCTTCATGGTTCGCTGCGACTTGATATGCAGCGGCCAGATCGCCAGACGGATAATCAACGTGATACAGATAATCGCCCATCCATAGTTACCGAATAACCCATAGAGCCAAGCCATCAGTGAACTCAGTGGCTTGCTAAACGGCGCAGCCATCCAGCCAAATACCGGCATGCGACCAAAGCCCGTCATCTCCACGCGTTCCCGATCCATTTGCTTGAGGATCTGGTAATCCTTGGGACCGGTGTAGATGTCATAGTTAAATACCTGTTCCTGTCCGGGTTCCAGTGAATGGACCGGCAACCTGATCGCCCCCTCAACCGCAAAGTATTTTCCTGAGTCTTGTTCGTAACCAGGGAGCTTTACCGGACGGCGTGTCGCCCAGATACCACCATCATATCCCTTTTCTGCACAAACATTGATCGCATAGAACTGGTTCTCGACACTGCCCCAGAAGAACTCACTGCACGCCTCAGTATAGGCCAGATCCTCATCCTCGAAATGGTTGACGTCATGAAACTCATCATCTTCATCAAAATAATAACTGAACCCTGTCTGGGTTTCCCATTCTTTCGGAAACAACGCTGCCATTGATCCCGTGTAGAGATAATAATCGGATAATGTATACGGTCTGGAATCACCCGTATGTTTCATCCTGAGCTCAAGCTCAACAACATGTCCTTTGCCTGAATCATCATCAGAACCAGTGATTCTATAGGTCTTGGTAATTTGCAGCTCACCATCATTTGCCTGCAAGACGATTTGGTTCTCATCACTTGCAATCACACTGTAAATGAGGTTCTCAAACTTTCCGACACCAGTCGTCAATTCCCCAATGGGATGCTTGGAGTGCACGTTGAGCGTCACCTTTTCTACATTGCCATCATCCGCCTTACTTGCGTCGCTCTGGTGCTTCAGATTATGTTCCTTTAAGCGAACCTTCGCGATACCACCGCCGCCGGTAGTAAATACCCAGTCAGCCTTTTTATTGGAAAGGGTTCTCTCTTCAATGACTTTTTCCGGCTCTTCATCCACCTGCTTTTTATCCGTATCCCCATCTTGCCCCGGCGTTGAGGCATCAATGCCGGCTGCCGCTTTCTGGCTTTGAGCCTTTTGGGCACGCTCGACATATTCCGCCTGTTGTCCGAACCACCAATAAAGTCCGAACCCACATAAAATAACAACGATCCAAGCTGTTCTATCCATCCTGAGAAATTTTTTGAAGCTCAGTGCCTGCCGTTTCTTTCTTTGTGCAAGGCACAGGATCATGACCATGCCCTCCCCATGGAGCACAACGTAAAATCCTTCTGAAGCCGATTATCGAACCGGAGAGAGGCCCATGCTTCTCAACGGCTTCAAGAAAATACTCCGAGCAACTTGGCGTATAGCGACAGCCAGAACCCGGCCCTCCAACCCAATGAATCAGGGGAGAAATGGCCAACTGGTAAAACCGGATTAAAACGCGAATAAGAAATGTCATCTAGAAGCTATATCAGAGAGTATCCCTGCCTTTCTTGCCAGCTTTTTAAGATCATGGCGCAATTCTTCGAAACTTGCCAGTGAAGCCTGCCTGCGGGCAATCATCACAAGATATCCGGATTGGGTCACTCGTTCCCCCAGTTCCCCGACAATCGCCCGGACTCGGCGACGGATCCGGTTCCTCTTTACCGCGTTACCTACTTTCCTGGTCAAGATAATACCAAATTTGAAATTGATGGCCAAATCAGGCTCAGGTAGGTATCCCAGAACCAGATAACGCCCGCCAAAGCTCGTCCCTTCTTCACGCACTCGGGAAAACTCCGCCCGTGATTTCATTCGCATGACCCGCGACAGGCGCATGAAAAGTGCTTTCCGCTCAGTTAATAACCGTTGAACAATACCCTCGACAGGTTCTAGCTCTGGCGGTGACGCTTATAATGCAACTCTGCTCCCTTGGGAATCAATCGCTTACGCCCCTTCTGCCGACGTCTTTTTATCGTCGCACGACCATTCTTTGTCTTCATTCGGGCCCGAAAGCCATGTTGGCGCTTACGACTGCGCTTGGAAGGTTGATACGTACGTTTCATTTATACAGGGAAAACTGGTTCTTTCCCTCTGGATTGGCTAAAGAGCCTGTCTAAAGGGGCGGGTAGAATACGACGAATCCGGCTCCCGTCAAGCGCACGCAATCAGCAAAAATGGGATCTCAATCATATATTGCTCCTCTACTCGTCAGCCACCACCACTTAAAAAAGGCCTAACTAGACCGATCCTAGACCGATCCCGCCGGTTAATCGCCTCTATCTGGGTGCCCCTGAAAGGGGAATTTGCCCACAAAATAAGGGCTGAAGACACCTACAAAGAGCCAAATATTTCCTGTTTGCCGTATTTTGCACAGACTTAAA
>MDTA01208958.1_pt1 | contig 12731 bp, 10 predicted proteins | sample 811151 | NCBI WGS metagenome assembly MDTA01 (sample SAMN05326648, study PRJNA326480) | marine metagenome | isolation source: seawater | place: Indian Ocean: South | collected 2010
GGCTTCCCTGGCCCACGACGGCCCGAGTCTGGTGGATGTGATCGCCCAACCCCTGCAAGACGCGGCCGCGCCCGTCAGCGAGTGGGTCTCCTGATTCGTCAACGCCCGTGTTCAACGAGTACGAGCACATCCCGGACGTACGTGACGGCCTGACTCGCGCCCAAAGAGTTGTGCTGTACGTACTGGACCAGACCCGCAAAGAGACCGGCCGCGAATACGTCCCAACCGCGATGTTATACGGCCGTGTCCTCGAACATATGAACCTCAGCGAAGCCGAACTCTACCGCATCTTGAACTCGCTCGGGGCAGCTGATCATTAAGCCCTTTATCAGCCATCGTTGGAGTCACCCATGACTGACCCAAACATCACCCAACTACCCGATACGCGCAGCTGGCGCGCTCCAATCCGTTACCCGGACCCGGCGGTGACCTCGGTGGACCAGCGGTTTGATTCGTTGCGGTTGGGGATGGCAGCCGTCGAGCGGTTGTACACGGGGTGTCGGTGGGCTGAGGGGCCTGTGTGGTTTGGGGATGGGCGGTATTTGTTGTGGAGCGACATTCCGAACAACCGCATCTTGAAGTGGGAAGAAGAGACGCGAGCGGTCAGCGAGTTTAGGCGGCCGTCAGATTACGCGAATGGTAATACGCGTGATCGTGGGGGGCGCTTGGTCAGTTGTGAACACGGCAACCGGAGGGTTGTGCGTACCAATTACGACGGCACGAAGACGGTGATCCTGGACAGCTTCGACGGTAAGCGCCTGAATTCGCCAAATGATGTCGTTGTGAAGTCCGATGGGAGTGTGTGGTTTACAGACCCCGCGTTCGGGATTCTTGGCGACTACGAAGGGCACAAGTCTGAGCCGGAGCTTGGCCAGTTTGTGTATCGCGTGGATCCAGAATCCGGTGAGGTCGCTGTTGTCGCGGACGATGTGCTCGGCCCAAATGGACTCTGCTTCTCGCCCGATGAATCCATTCTCTACATTGTTGAGTCGCGTGGCGTGCCCACGCGCAAGATTCTTGCGTACGACGTCAGCGCGGACGGCAAATCGATCAGCAACAAACGTGTGCTCATTGACGCGGATGGCGGCACGCCCGATGGTATGCGTTGCGACATTGAGGGTAACTTGTGGTGCGGCTGGGGTATGGGTGATGCAGCGCTGGATGGCGTATTCATCTTCGCGCCTGACGGCACCCACATCGGCCGCATCGCGTTACCGGAACGCTGCGCCAACGTGTGTTTTGGCGGTTTGAAGCGTAACCGGCTGTTCATGGCGGCGTCACAATCGTTGTATTCGCTGTATGTCAACACTCAGGGAGCACCGGGCGGGTGAGTACACAACACGTCATTGTTATCGGTGCCGGCATCGTCGGCGTCAGTACGGCGCTGCGTGCCCGCAGACACGGTCTGGACGTCACGCTTATCGACCGGTTGCCACCGGGCGATGCTACTTCTTTTGGTAATGCCGGTGTTCTGGCAAGTCTTTCCGTGATTCCGGTAACGGTCCCTGGTCTGCTGGGCAAAGTGCCCAAGATGCTGATGGATCCGATTGGCCCCCTATATCTGCGCTGGCAGTACTTTCCAAAAATCATACCGTGGCTGCTCGACTACCTGAGCAACTGCAAACCAGAACGCACGCGCTACATCGCCGAACATCTTGCCGGCGTAACCGGTAACAGCCTGGAAGAGCATCAGGCGCTGGCCAAGGGTACGCCCGCGGAAAAACGCATTCGCACGATGGAGTACGCATTTGCCTACCGGAGCCGCGCGGGTTTTGACGGGGATGCGTTCGCCTGGAACATTCGCCGCGAGCTTGGCTTCGACTTTGATGTGCACGAGGGCGACGAGGTACGCGAGGTAGAGCCCGCGCTTGGGCCAAATTACAACTGTCTGGTCGTATCACGCGCGCATCACGGCACGATCGATGAGCCGGGTAACTACGTCAAAGATCTCGCGGTAACATTTGCAGACGAAGGCGGCCGCATCTTGACTGCGGACGTGCGCGAAATTGTTGTGCGTGACCAGAAGTTCAGTGGCGTCCGCCTGGAGAGTGACGAAGTCGTGGAAGGCGATCATCTGGCGCTCGCAGGTGGGGTATGGTCGACACGTCTTCTCGAACCATTAGGGGTCAAGATTCCATTAGAAGCAGAGCGCGGCTATCACGTCGAGCTCCACGGCTGTAACGTCGAGCCCCGGCACGCCGTGTCCATCACGGACGGCAAGTTTGTTGCGACCCCGATGCGCGGAAGACTACGTCTGGCAGGCCTGGTTGAACTCGCGGGTATCGACGCCCCCGCGATCAAAGCCCCGATCAAGACCCTCATCGCACATGCAAAAAACGCATTCCCAGACCTGCAGTGGGAGAGTCAGACGGACTGGATGGGACGTCGGCCGTCAACGCCCGACAGCTTGCCGGTTATTGGCCCGGTGCCCAACATCAAAGGTTTACACCTTGCGTTTGGACACCAACACATCGGCCTGACAGGGGGGCCGCGGACGGGAAGACTGGTAGCCGACAGCATTGCTGGCCAGACGCCCAATGTGGACCTGAGCCCGTATTCTGTAGAGCGCTTCAAGCGCTAGCTGGACAGTGGTCTCTCGAGAGGCCCTGGGAGGCAGGTGCCCGTCCAGAGGCGCGGCGCTCAAGTAGCGCCACTCACGAAACGTTGGCAGGTTGGCCAGAAAGGCTTCGACGACCGGGGCTTGCGACAACCAGGGCTTACGACAACCAGCGCTTACGACGTTTGTAGTGCTTCACCTCGCGGAATGAGCGGCGGCCTTCGCCACCCACACCGAGGTAGAACTCTTTGACGTCTTCGTTTTCGGACAGCGATTTGGCTTCGCCGTCCATGACGACGCGGCCGGATTCGAGGATGTAACCATAGTCGGCAAAACGTAGCGCGATGTTGGTGTTCTGCTCGGCGAGCAGGAACGACACGCCTTCGTTTTCGTTCAGGCGTTTGACGATGCCAAAAATCTCTTCCACCAGCTGCGGAGCAAGCCCCATGGATGGCTCATCCAGCAGGATCATCGTCGGTTTTGACATCAACGCGCGGCCAATGGCACACATCTGTTGCTCACCGCCAGACGTGTAACCGGCGAGCGCCGAGCGACGCTCCTTGAGGCGTGGGAAATAGCTGTACACCAAATCCAGGTGCTCGCGTATGGCGCGAGAGCCATCTTTGCGTGTGTAAGCACCAGTCATCAGGTTTTCTTCGACCGTCAAATGTTCGAAGCAGTGGCGACCCTCCATGACCTGGATGCAGCCTTTGCGCACCAGGGCATTCGATGTCAGTGCATGAATCTGTTCACCGTTGAAGACAATGTCACCTTTGGTGACTTCGCCGCGCTCGGCGTGCAACAGGTTGGAGACCGCTTTCAGGGTTGTGGTTTTGCCGGCGCCGTTTGCGCCTAGCAATGCCACGATCTTCCCGCGAGGTACTTCCAGTGAGACGCCGCGCAACACCAGAATGACGTGGTCGTAGATGACCTCGATGTTGTTGACCGACAGGACGAGGTCTTTGTCCGTCGCTTTCGCAGCTTCACTCACGATGCTTCTCCCGGGTCGTTTTCTTTCTACTAATTCAGTTCAGAGGCCAAAAAGAACCCGCCCGGGGTCGGGCGGGTTCCGCCGCAGCTTGCGCTACGAATCAGGCTACAAAAGTATCCAGCTAAAGAATTAAACCTTAGCCGCACTTCTGCGTTTGCCAGGTCGGCTTGTCAGAGATGTACTTTTCAGCCGCAGCTTCGATCAGAGGACGAACCTCTTCTTTCACGACTTCCACCTCGCCGCCTGGCGTGCGGTTCCACTCGGAACCATCCCACTGCGTCATGAACAGCGGGTGCGAACCCGCATGGTCTTTGCAAGATGCCTTCATCGGTACCGTAATACCCGTGAGGCCAAGCTCTTTCAGGCGCGCCGCCGAAAGATCCATGCTTTCCAGTCCCTCGCGCATATCGGCACCAGTAATATCTTTCTTACCAGTAACCTTCTGTGCGTTCGCAATACCTTCTGCAACCAACACGGCCATCACAACACCGCGGTTGTATAGCACGTTACCGACGGTGGACTTGTCTTTGGTCTGCGATTTGCCAGGCTCTACTACCAGCTTGAGGACATCCTGCATAGCAGGGAAGTCTGTGCCGTTGTTTGAGAACGTCGCGCCACGGTAGCCTTTCGCGGCCTTACCGGAGGCTTTGACGTCAACGTGCGAGCTGGACCACCAGTTGCCAATGAAGCGGTCCATCGGGTAACGAATCTTCGCGGCAGCTTTAACAGCCGTCGTGTTCATAGCACCCCAACCCCACATGATCATCCAGTCAGGCTTCTCCTTACGAACCGTCAGCCAGTGCGAAGACTGGTTCTGCATTTCTTTAACGCCAACCGGCACTTTCAACGTTTCGAAGCCGTACTTCTTGCCGAAAGAGTCCATCAACGGAATCGGCTCACGACCATAACCAACGTCCAGGTAGATGAAGCCGATCTTCTTACCTTTAAGCGCGCTCAGGCCACCGCCTTCCTGCTTGCCGATGAAGCTCAGAATTGCGGACATCTGACCCCAGTACGTTGCCGGAAAGTTGAACGCCCATGGGAATTTATCACCAGCCGCACCAGCGGAAAGGCCGTACCCGGGCGTCAGCAACGGAATCTCGTCAATCGGTGCTTTCTGCATCAGCTGCAGGGTAATACCGGTCGAGTTCGGCAGGGACACGAGAGCGCCTTTGCCTTTGGTGGACTCGTAACATTCCACGCCCTTCTGGGCGTTGTAACCGGTCTCGCATTCTTCAACGCGAACCTTGACGCCGCCAATACCGCCGTCACGCTCGTTCAGCATCGTCATGTAATCGAGGAAGCCGTTGGCGATCAGCGAGCCGTTCGCCGCGAACGGGCCCGTACGATAGGTCAGATGCGGCACAAAGTGCTCAGCAGTTGCCGGTGCCGAGGATACGGCCAGGGCGACAGCTGCACCTGCCAGTAAAAGTTTAGATTTCATCGAAACCCCTCCTGTACCCCGGCAATTCCGGGGTGCGAGCCTTATAACAGTCAGAGCGAGGCTGGCTCATGTCGACACTCTGTTCGGGCCGAAATAGTGGCCCGTATTCAGTTAGGTAGCAAATATTTGCCGTCGTTCAAATGTTAAGCCGTGCGAATCAACCGCCCAATATCAAAACGTTATGCATACGGGAACGGCCAGACCCTGAGCTTTTCTTTGGCGAGTTGCCAAAGCCGGGCAAGCCCGTTCGGCTCCACCGCCAGGAAGAAAATGATTAAAGCGCCGACGATCATGAAGTTGATATGCTCGACGGTAGCGGCGGCCACATCAACACCCACCACGCCTGGCAAGAACTTGATGATGATCGGCAAAACCCAGATGAATGCCGCGCCTAGGAACGAACCAATCAAGCTGCCCATGCCACCAATGATGACCATGAACAAGAACAGGAATGAATGCAGGATGTCGAAGCTCTCAACTTCGGCAGCACCCAGCCAGAAGAACACCATCAACGCGCCCGAGACGCCGCAATAGAACGAAGACACGGCAAATGCGGACAGCTTGGCTTGCAGGGGTTTTACACCCATCAGCTCGGCCGCGATGTCCATGTCACGAATCATCATCCATTGGCGACCGATGCGACCCTGCAGGATATTGGACGCGATCCAGGTCATCACGATCACAAGCACGGCCACAATCAAATACTTGACCACATGGTTGGCGCCGGGGCCGGCAACGGTGATGCCGAAAGAGGTGATGTCCGGGACAATGATCGCACCCGACGGCTCGTAGTTGTACAGCCACTCGATACGAATGAAACACCACTCCAGAAAGAACTGCGCGGCCAACGTTGTCACGGCCAGATACAGGCCTTTGATGCGTAGAGAGGGAAGACCGAATATCAGGCCAACTCCTGCCGCAAAAAAACCGGACAACAAGACCAGAACGATGATGTTGATGTCTGGGAAAAACGTGAACAGCTTGTAACAAGCGTATGCGCCCACGCCCATGAATGCGCCAGTGCCGAGAGACAGTTGCCCGGCGTAACCCGTCAGGATGTTCAGGCCAACGGTTGCCAGTGCAAAAATCATAAACGGCAGCATCACGCCGTTGATGAAAAACTCAACGTTGGATGAGAAATGACCATACAACGGCACAACAACGAGTGCGATAAGCAAGATCACGGTGATACCGATACGATCCTGCCGGATAGGGAAAGTAGCAGCGTCCGATTTGTAGCCAGTATGGAACTGCCCAACTTCGCGATAAATCATTTGGATGAACTCCGTTTGGGCTAAAGGCTAAATGCGCTCGATAATTTTTTCGCCGAACAGACCTTGTGGCCTGAACAACAAGAAAACTAACGCCATCAGGTACGCGAACCACGCCTCCACACCGCCGCCCAATAAGCCGCCCCAATAGATCTCGAACAGCTTCTCAAGAATGCCAACGATGATGCCGGCGATAATGGCGCCCGGAACCGACGTAAAGCCACCAATAATCAACACCGCAAGCGCCTTGAACGCGATGATCTCGAGAGCAAACGACACGTCGGAGCGTGCGCCCCACATGATGCCGGTCACCAGCGCCACAATACCTGCGGCAAACCACACAATGGCCCAGATCTGATTCAGCGAGATTCCAACCGATAACGCCGCCTGGTGGTCATCTGCCACTGCGCGTAACGCGCGACCAATTCGGGTCTTGTTGAAGAATATCGCCAGCGACGTCACCATCACCGCGGCGATAACCACGGCCGACATATCGAGGTGTTCAAAGAACACAACGCCACCAAACATCTCGACTTCCGTGGAGCCCACCGGGAGGCCAAGTTCCTCGGTAATCATCGCGCGGTTTTCGCCGCCGAACACCAACTGGCCAGCACCAATCAAGAAGCGTGCGAGCCCGATCGTGGCCATCAGCAGGATAGCGTCATGCTGGTTCACCAGTGGCCGTAAAACGATGCGCTCAATCCCGATGGCAAGCACACCCATGAACGCAATGGCGAGTACCAACGCGAGCCAGGCAGGCACACCCAGGTCGTGTAGGTACACCAGACACAAGACGGCCAACACGACCATAATGCCTTGAGCGAAGTTAAACACGCCGGAAGCTTTGAAGATAAGCACGAAGCCAAGCGCGATCAGGGCATAAAGTGTGCCCTGCACAAAGCCTTCCCATAAGACCTGAATAAGGAAGCTCAGGTCACCAAACATGTCCGCGAACGGACCAATGAAAATTGAGTACAGTATCTCCATCGTCCCGCCCCTAGTGTGATACGCCCAGATAGGCGTCAATCACCGCCTGATCGCTTTGCACCTCGTCCGGCGTGCCGTCCGCAATCTTGCGGCCGTAGTCGAGTACGACCACACGGTCCGAGAGGTCCATGACGACGCCCATGTCGTGTTCGATGAGCGTAACCGTTGTACCGAACTCGCTGTTCACGTCCAGGATGAAACGACTCATGTCTTCTTTTTCTTCCTGGTTCATGCCCGCCATAGGTTCGTCCAACAGCAGTAATTCCGGCTCCATAGCCAACGCCCGCGCAAGCTCAACACGCTTTTGCAAGCCGTACGGAAGACGACCAACCGGCGTCTTGCGGATGGCCTGAATCTCGAGGAAGTCGATAATCTCTTCGACCTTCTCGCGATGCTCGATTTCTTCCTGCATGGCAGGGCCGTGGCGCCACATCTGCCAGAAGAAGTTCTTTTTCATCCGCAAGGTTCGACCGGACATGATGTTGTCCAGAGTGGTCATGCCCCGAAACAGCGCCACGTTCTGGAAGGTGCGCGCGATGCCCTGGCTCGCCGCTACATAAGGGGCCATGCGTTTGCGTGGCTCGCCCTTGTAGCTGATGGTGCCAACCTGCGGGTGATAAAAGCCGTTGATGCAGTTCAGCATCGATGTCTTACCCGCGCCGTTCGGCCCAATGATGGCGCGCACTTCACCGAGGCGCACATCAAACGACACGTCCGTAATAGCCTTGACCCCGCCAAAAGACAACGAGATATCTTTGACGTCGAGGATCACTTTAGGCGACGCCTCACTCATGCTGCTTTCTCCTGACGCACCGGCAGTACCCTCGCATCGCGAATCTTTACGTCGCCGGCAACGGCCCCTTTACGGCCGTCTTCGAACGTCACCTCGGTGGAAATATGCTGTTCAGTCGTGCCGTCATACAGCGCCGTGATCAACGGGCCAAAGCGATCGGCAATGAAACCACGACGCACTTTGTTGGTACGCGTGAGTTCGCCATCGTCCGCGTCCAGTTCTTTGTGCAGGATGAGGAAGCGGTGAATCTGCGAAGCGCCCATCATGGAGTCTTCGGAAAGGTCTGCGTTCACCTTGTCGACACACTCCGCAATGATGTTGTAGACCTCATCGCGGCTCGCAAGATCGATGTATCCAGCAAACGGCAGGTTGGCGCGCTCGGCGTAGTTGCTGCATGCCGGAAAGTCGATGTTGATCATTGCCATGACCCGGTCACGACCGTCACCAACCGCTACGGCTTCCTGGATGTATGGGAAGAACTTCAGCTTGTTCTCGATGTACTTGGGCGCAAACATTTCGCCCCCCGCCAGCTTGCCGACGTCTGTGGCACGGTCGATGATGCGCAGGTGTCCATCGTCGCCGAAGTAACCCGCATCACCGGTGTGGTACCAGCCTTCCGCATCTTTGGCTTCAGCCGTAGCTTCCGGGTTTTTGTAGTACTCGGCCAACAGACCGGGACTACGTACCAGTATTTCGCCGTGCTCGTCCGTTTTGACTTCAACGCCTTCGCAGATCGGGCCTACCGTATCGGCCCGCACTTCACGGTCGGGCTGTAAGCAGACAAACACCGCCGTCTCCGTTTGCCCGTACAGCTGTTTCAGATTGATACCAATCGACCGGTAGAAGCTGAACAGGTCGGGGCCAATCGCCTCCCCCGCCGTATAGGCGCGCTTGACGTTTGTAAGGCCCAGGTTGTTGCGGAGCGGCCCGTACACCAACCAGTCGCCAATCTTGTAACGCAGCTTGTCCATGAACCCGACGGATGGGTCACCATCCAGGATACGCTCGCCAAACTCTTCGGCAACCGCCATGTACTTGTCGAACATCTTGCGCTTCATGGCGCTGGCGTCCTGCATGCGGATCGTGACTTGAGTCAGGAACCCCTCGAAGACGCGCGGCGGTGCAAAGTAGTAGGTTGGGCCAATCTCGCGCAGGTCATTGATCACTGTCGCAAACGATTCAGGACAGTTGACGACGTAGCCGTTACTCAACCACTGGCCCCACGAGAAAATGTTCTGACCGATCCAGGCAAGCGGCATGTATGCCAGCGTTTCCTCCTGGTCCGTCAGTCCTTCCGCTTCAGAGCCGATTCGCGACATCGTGATAAGGCTGCGATGCGTATGCACCACGCCCTTAGGCATGCCCGTAGTGCCAGAAGTCGAGAACATACCCGCAGCCTCTTCCGGCGTGGATTTATCGATCTCATCTTTGACGTAGCTGGGATTCTTTTGATTAAACGCGCGACCGCGTTCGATGAGGCTGTCGATCGAATGCAGGAAGTCTTCGTCGTAATCGCGCAGACCACGCGAGTCGTCAAACAGAATCGTCGAGAGGTTAGTGCAGTCGTCTTTGGCCTCAAGGAGCTTGTCGACCTGCTCCTGGTTCTCCACCAAAGCGAGACCCACCTCAGCGTTATTGAAGAAGTACACCATCTCGTTGGCGGCGGCATCCTGGTACATCGGGACCGCTACCGCGCCCAACATCTGCGTGGCCATCATGGACGCATACAGGCGAGGTCTGTTGTCGCCAATGATGGAGATGTTGTCGCCCCTTTTGACACCCAGCTCAGCAAGCCCACCCGCCATGTCGCGCGAGAGCCTATCGAACTCGGCCCAGGTCAGGGTTTGCCAGATGCCCAGATATTTTTCCCGAATCGCGGGACGGTTGGGCCGTACCTTGACGTGCTCTGCCAGTAGCTTCGGAAAGGTTGTGTCACCTTTCGCCTGGATCTCCGGCGTCACGCGCGGGTTAGCATCCGCGGCAGCATCAGCCATCGTTTCTTCTCCTCATCCTCCGGTGAGCCCATTGCAGGCCCATCCATTTATCGTTCTTTACGCTCCAATGCCCGCTGCACTCCGACCAAGATGAGCCTGCGAGCCTATCGCGGCCTCAATCCTGTAAGCATCCGGGTAGAGAGCATCTCAGCCAGGTGCCACGAATCGCTCCATGGCGGCTGGATGGCCCGGTAGTCTAGCAACGGTTTTACGCTATCAACAATAGCGATGCACCCTTTTGAGACGACTAACGCTGGGACGGCACCATACTGGCGCGCGTACTTCTGCGCCGCACATCAACCAGGGGAGAAAAGGCACCTTCGGTCGCGCGGGCAGTCAGGAACTACGTAATCAAGTTGCAAATCGCGCCCGTAAATTGCCCGACGTTCCGCTGGCGAATCAACCCGCAAACGGCCTAATGGAGTAACTAGGCAATCACCGGCAGTTTGGGATCCGCCCGCTTACTCAGCCACTCGGCACCGTGCGACCGGATCACGATGTTCTCTTCATGCACCATGTACTGGCCGGGCGCGAATTCCATTCCAGGTTCCAGGGTCAACACCACGCCAGCCTTGAGCACCGTGTCGTCGCCAGGCCGATTAGACGGGTATTCGGTCAATTGCATGCCCAATCCGTGACCCAGGCGTCCGACGTCGTTACCAAGCGCTCCACCCGCTTCCATGACCGACCACATGGCTTCGTAGACGTCCGTGGTTGTCGCGCCTGGCTTCGCCGCGGCAAAGCCCGCCTCTGTAGCCGCATACACAACCTCATAGGCACGCACGGCGGCGTCGCTGGCGTAGCCAAACGCCCAGTTGCGATCAAAATCGCAAAAATAGCCGTCAAAGCGGGCACCGGTATCGATGATCATGACGTCGCCGGCGCCAAGCATGCGGTCCGTAGGGCCCATGATGATGTTGTTGTAACTGCCGTGACCAGACGAACCCAGCAGATACGGCACCTGATCCGCGCCGCGTTGCAAAAGGTCCAGGTGCATCTGTTTGCAGACCTCGCGCTCTGTCATGCCGGGTGCCACTTTTTCCGGCAGCGCGCGAAACGCGTCGGAGGCAAGTTCGCAGACAAAACGGATCTTCTCGATCTCGGCTTCCGATTTGACATAGCGCAGCGCCTGCAGCAGCGGCAACGCGTCCACCACCTGTGCGTCGACGCGGCGCAGTACTTGAGCAAAATCGCCGTACGGCATGCGCAGATGCGATTCCAATCCCATCACAATGCCAAGACGTCGCTCGCTACCCGCAGCTTCACTAAGCGCTTCGTTCAGTGTCTGACACAACAAAGAGACACCATCGTCTTCAGGGTCTGGCGCTGCCCAGGTGCGTATGTCGTCCAACCAGGTGCCCCGCATCCCTTCGGCGCCGATGGCGGGGATAACCGCAACCGGTTTCCCACTGGCCGGGACCACCAAGTACCACGGTCGTGTTGGGCTCTCCCAGAACTGCGTCAGAAACCCCGTGAAATACCGGACTTCCGGTTCTGTGGTCAGCAGCAACGCATCGACTCCGCGCGCTGCCATCTGCGCCTGGGCGCGCTCGGTACGGGCACCAAACTCCGCCTCGTCAAATCCTCGCGGCGGAGCTGCAGACGTCATGGATGACAAAACGGTTACACCTGTCACGTGCGTAGCCGTTCGTTGGTGACGTCGTAGACGGCCTGATTGGCCTGTACTTCAGCGCGGCAGCGCTCGCCATAGATTTCGACGTCCAGCACCGTGCCCGGGCCCGCAGCGTCCGCGCGCACCACCGCCAGCGCCAGCGAGGCACCGACGCGGTGTCCATAGTTGCCGGAGGTCACCAGGCCAACACGTTCATCCCCGGACCAAACCGTTGCCAGATAAGGTGCATCACACACGCCGGCGTCCACCTGCAGCGAGACGAACGCCTGCGCCGCACCCCCCTGCTGCTCCTGCAGCAACGCGTCGCGTCCGATGAAATGCGGCTTATCCCATTTCACGAATCGCTCGAGACCACCCTCGAGCATCGTGTAATCAGTGCTGAGGTCCTGCTTCCAGCTGCGGTAGCCTTTTTCGATGCGCATGCTGTCCATGGCGTACATGCCAAACAGCCGCAACCCGTGAACTTGTCCAGCATTCCAGACAGCGTCGAACACCGCCTCCATGTCACTCATGGACGCGTGGATCTCCCACCCCAGTTCGCCAAGATAAGAAACCCGCATCAACGTGACCTCTGCATCCGCTATCTGGGCGCGCTGATGATGCAGCCACGGCAACTCCAGGTCGCCGTTGGTGATGCCGCTCAGGATGTCGCGCGAGCGCGGGCCTGACAGCACCAGGGAACTGAAGTCTTCAGTGATGTTTTGAATCTCGATAGCACTGTCAGCAAGCAGATGTTTTCGGAGCCAGTCCTGGTCGTGCCACTCGGCGCCAGCACCCGCCATCAGCATCATCTTGTCAGGCGCAAGCCGCACCAGACTCATCTCGGACAGGATCCGGCCGTGATGGTCCGAGAAATAGACCAGACTCAATCGTCCAACGCGCGGGATCGTCCCGGTGACGAGCGTACGGATCCAGTCATCCGTACCTGGCCCCGAGACCATGTAGCGGCTGAAGCCAGGCAATTCGAGGATTCCGGCCGCGTTCTGGACGGCTTCGCACTCACGCTTGACGCCAGCGAACCACGGACCTTCGCGCAGATAGGTCTCGCAGGATTCAAGCGA
>MDTA01189674.1_pt1 | contig 12730 bp, 6 predicted proteins | sample 811151 | NCBI WGS metagenome assembly MDTA01 (sample SAMN05326648, study PRJNA326480) | marine metagenome | isolation source: seawater | place: Indian Ocean: South | collected 2010
CAGCAATGGATTTAATCAGGGGAATACCTCTCCCTGGATCGCAGACAGCGGAGATGCCTTCAGGATCACTATCAACAGCAGGAATCCCGGCGTGACCTTCGATCTCAAGACCCGCCCGGATGATCCCCTCGCAATTCCAGCCCTTGAAATAGCTCCCGTATCCTCCAACAGGGTTCGTCTCATCTGGCAGGGGGTCAATACGCAATCTTATACCGTTATCTCTGCTCCCGACCTCACCCTGCCATACGATCAGTGGGAGGAACGCGAGGCAGTCCCGGGCATCACAGGCATGATCACCAGGGAATTTCCCACCACCGGAACGAAGGAGTTCTTCGCAGTCCGCACGTCATGGCCATGAAGAAGGCAGGAGGGAAGAGAGCCCGGAGAGCTGAAACGCTGTAAGCTCCCCCGTCCAGAATGATTCCCCGATTGCGCCCTCTCGGAGGTTCGCTATCTTAAAACCGTCCTTGAGAATTCGCCTCCTCATCCTGCTTTCCCTGTCTGGTAGCGTTACCGCTGGCCAGTTCGCAGATCTGGCTCCACTACTGCAGGAGCACTGCATCAAATGTCACGGGGGAGCCAAGCAGAGAGGTGGCCTTGATCTGCGTTCGCTCGAGAGTCTCCTGCGAGGTGGGGACAATGGGCCAGCTCTCCTCCCGGGCAAACCAGACCAGAGCCCAATTTTCACCTACCTCGATGCCGGAGCGGATCCCCATATGCCCCCAAAAGGCCAGTTGAGCGAAGGGGAGATCGACAAGGTCGGAGACTGGATCACACACTTTACCCATCCCGAGGAAGCCGATAGTGGAACGAAAGAGTCCGATGCCCTCCAGGAACTACCCGCTGAACTGAGTCCGGAATCCGCAATCGATACCCTGCTGGAACGTTCCTGGCAGAAACAGCAGATCTCTCCCGCTGCTACCATCGGTGATGGCCCGTTCCTACGCAGAGTTACCCTCGATCTCCTCGGAAGAATTCCCACCAGTGATGAGCGCACCAGCTTTCTGGCAAACGAGAATTCCAATAAGCGTAGCCTTCTCATTGATAACCTTCTCGCAAGCAAGGCACACGCCCGGCACTTCGCGGAAATCTTCAATGCAGCCCTGCTGGGGAGGGCGCAGGAAAGTGGCAAGAGTCGCGCTGACCGGGAAAAGCACTTCCTGCCCTACCTCCGCTGGGCCTTCGAAACCAACCGCCCCTGGAACAGGGTAGGTCATGATTTCATCGTAGCGCGACCACAAAGCTCACAGGAGCAGGGCGCCTCCTGGTTCCTCTACGAGCAGGAGAACGATCCCGGCAAGATGGCCAATGCCACCGCAACCGCTCTTTTCGGCAAGCAACTTCAGTGTGCCCAATGCCACGACCATCCAGTCGCCCCCGAGATTGAACAGAGACATTACTGGGGGATGGTTGCCTTCTTCGACCGGACTCGTAACGTAACAACCAGTCAAGGCCCGGGACTTGGGGAGCGTGCCGCGGGAGGCTACAATAAGTTTGCCAATCTCGAAGGTGAGAGCAGCGAGAGCGAACTGGTGTTCCTGACCGGCCAGACGGTGCAGGAACCCGGTGGACGTCGCGACAAGGATCACTCCGAACACTACCACGTTGCTCCCCCGGCAGACTGGATCAATCCTCCCAGGCCCAAGAAAAAAGGGGAAAAACCGAAGCTTACAACCAACGTCGAAAAGGCACCCTTCCCCAAATTCTCCCGTCGTGGCGAACTGGCCCGCCTTGCAATCGAAACAAACCCCGACTTTCCCCGTGCCCTGGTCAACCGTCTCTGGGCCATTCTGATGGGACGCGGCATCGTCCATCCGGTGGATAAGATGAACTCCGCCCATCCGCCAAGCCACCCCGAGTTGCTTGAATGGCTGGCCAGGGACTTTGCCGCTAACGGGTTTGACGTCCGACGAATGTGTCGTGCCATCCTGAGCAGCAGGGCCTATTCGCTCTCAACCATTCATCCCGACAAAGTGCCTCCCGTTCCGGAAAGCTTTGCGCGTGGACTCGACAAGCCTCTGCCAGCTGAAGCCCTCTACCGTTCCATTCTTGTCGCCCTGGGCGGCGCAGTGAAGGAAGATGGAACTATCGAACATGAAAGCAAGTACCGCGGGGCATTCGTCAGCACCTACCCCGACATCTTCGCCGAGGTCTTCTCCCCTTCCGTCCAGCAGGCCATGTTCGCCGCTAACGGAGACGTCCTCGACAGCATCCTCAAAACCAAAGAACTTCCGCTCCCCCTTCAACTCGACGGAAACCCGGATAATCGCGACGTAACCGAAGAACTCTTCCTTGCAGTTCTCGGAAGGGCTCCGGATTCCAAGGAACTCGCCCGCACCACCTCCTACCTTCAGGGCCGGACAGACCGACGTGCCCCGGCCATCCGGCAGGTCCTCTGGGCTCTTTTCAACAGCGCTGAATTCCGGATGAACCACTGATGAGCAGGGCCCAACAGGACTGTGGTAATCCGGAGCACGGCATTCATCGCCGCCGCTTCCTTGAGGGAATGACGGCAGGAGCCATCTCCTCCCTGAGCTGGTCGGGTCTCTTCTCCAATCCCGCTTTCGCCGAGACCGCCCGGAAGCAGCAGAAACGCTGCATCCTGCTCTGGCTCTGCGGAGGACCAAGCCAGTTCGAGACCTGGGACCCCAAGCCTGGGACTTCCACCAGCGGCCCCTTCGGCTCAATCCCCACTTCAGTCCCCGGGATCCACTTCAGTGAACTCATGCCCAAGTGCGCCTCCATCGCGCACAGGACCGCGGTGATTCGCTCGATGAAGACCAGCGCCCGGGAGCATACGCAGGCCATTAATCTGCTGCAGCGCGGCCACAAACCCCGCCCTCCCTTCACCCGCCCAACCCTGGGCTCGGTCCTGTCTCAACAGCTGGGCCAGCTGGGAAGTTCCATCCCCAATTTCATCCTCCTTGACCCCTGCCCGGAAGGCAACGAGTTCAAGGGGTTCAAGGCAGGAAACTGGGCCGGCTGGCTCGGCGCACAATACTCCCCGGTGCGAACCGGAGGAGAGTTCCGCATTCCGCACGTAGACAAACTAGACTCCATTACCGAGGGAGATCACGAGGCGCGTGAGGAACTTCGCAGCTTCTTCAGCAAGAAATTCGAGAATGAAACCAGAAGCGAAGCGGCTTCCTCCCACAATGCCGTTTACGAAAGGGTCAAGGGGCTGATGAGTTGCGCCCATCTCTTCGATCTTGAACGCCTGCCCCGCAAAGACCGGGATCGCTATGGCCCCGGCACCTTCGGACAACACACTCTCCTCGCCCGGACCCTGGTCGAAGAGGGCGCTCCGTTTGTCATGGTTGCCAATGGAATGCCCTGGGACTGCCATGTATTCAATCATGAGATCTACCAGATGGTGGTGCCGGATCTCGACAATATCATCTACCAGCTTCACTGCGATCTTGAGGAACGTGGGATGCTCGAAGACACCCTGGTGGTTGCCATGGGAGAGTTTGGTCGAACACCCTGGCTAAACGCTGCCCGGGGTCGGGACCACTACCCCAATGCGTGGAGCCTCACCATGTTCGGAAGCGGGATTGCCGAAGGAGCGGTAGTGGGAGCCACTGACAAACTTGGCTTCGACGTCACCGGCCAGGCCTACGATGAGCAGAATCTCTTTGCCACCATCTTTGCCGCACTCGGAATCAACCCGCACACGGAATTCAATATCCCCACCCTCCCCGACTTCCATTACGTGGAGGATAACTCGGAGCCGATCAAGGAGGTACTGGCATGAAGGTCGAACTCAAGAAAGGGGCCACTCTGAAGATGCCGACCCATTGCCTCTCCCTCGCGCGCGGCGAATCCGACCAGTTCTATGCTTCCTGCTTCGATGGCGGAATCTATTCCGTTCCCAAGACCCGCTGGAAAAAGCCTGTCATGCTGGCTGAGCACCAGAATTATGCCTCCGGGGTGAACTGGTCCCCGGCTGCCCGGCATCTAATTTCCGCGGGCTATGACGGCCGCCTGCTCTGGACCAATCCGGATGAAGAAAAGATAACCCGCGAAGTAAAGGCGCATGACTTCTGGTCCTGGCAAAGTGCGATCTCTCCTGATGGCACGAGAATAGCTTCCTCCACCGGCCAATATCTCTGTGGCGGCTACAAATACGAGCCTGCTCCGGAAAAGGAACCTTCCGTGAAGGTATTTGAGGTCCATACCGGCAAGCAGACCCATGCCTTCGAACACGTCCCGCCAGTCGAGTCGGTTGCATTCAGCAACAACGGAAAGTTTCTGGCGGCGGGAAACCTGATGGGGGAAGTTCGTGTCTGGGATCTCACTACCAACATGGAGGCCGCCCGTATCAAAACCGCGAACTTCACCGGCTGGGGAATCATCAAGGGGCACTACTTCACGGGAGGAGTCTTCGCCCTGGCTTTCTCCCCGGACGACTCCGAAATCTTCCTCGCCGGCATGGGCAGCACCCGGGACCCCGCTGCCGGCAACGGAAAACAGTTATGGGAGCGCTGGAAATGGCAGGAAGGCAAAGTCGAGCAGACCGGAAGCGCCAATGACGGTGAAATCGGCCAGGGACTCATGGAGACTCTTGCCTTTCACCCTGGAGGGAAAATTTTTGCGATGGCCGGGCGACTGTTCAAGGGCCAGTGGAACACCGCTATATTTGATCTTGAGACAGGCTCACGCCTGGCTCATGCCGACACCAAGATGCGGGTCAGCAAGGCCATATGGAACGAAGAAGGTTCCCGACTCTACCTCGCAGGAAGCTCCGGTCAGCCCAAGGAGCGGAAAGACCTTGAGAAACCTGACTGGGGCCGCATCAAGGTCCTCGAAGTCGAGATCTCCTGATCCCTTCCTGCAATCCTCCATTGCATCCGCAGGACAGAAAGCTACCCTGCAAGGATGCCCCGCGGCTTCCCGGTCTTCCAGCTTTTCATCGCCACCCTCTCTTCCGGTGGGCTCATTGCTGGCGTCGATTTCAACCGGGATATTCGTCCTATCCTGTCAGACCACTGTTTCGCCTGCCACGGGCCTGATGAACATGAGCGCAAGGGAAAACTTCGCCTGGACACCTCGGAAGGAGCTCACAGGGGGGGCGAAACAGGAAGCACTATCGTGCCGGGTAACCCTGGCGAAAGCGAACTCATCCACCGCATTTTCAGCAGTGATCCTGATGAAGTCATGCCTCCGCCCGGGGCCCATAAGGAGCTGAGTAACGATCAGAAGGCTCTCCTCAGGCAATGGATTGCCGAGGGAGGAAAGTATGCCGAACCCTGGACCTACCTTTCTCCGGAGAAGCACCCCATTCCAGCAGCTCAATCACCTGGCTGGAGCGAAAACTGGATCGACAACTTCATTCAGGACCGACTCCGTCGCGAGGGCCTCCAACCCGCTCCTGATGCGGACCCGGTCACTCTGGTGCGACGTCTCCACTTTGATCTCATCGGTCTACCTCCAACTCCCGCGGAGGTTTCCCAGTTCTTGAAACACTGGGAGGAGGATCCAGCGTCCTGCATCAAGACCACCGCAGATGCCCTCCTCTCCTCTCCTCACTTCGGTGAACGAATGGCGATGTACTGGCTCGACCTTGTGCGCTATGCCGATACCTGCGGGTATCACGGTGACCAGGACCACAGCATCTCCCCCTACCGCGACTACGTCATTGATGCCTTCAACGAAGGCCTGCCCTTTGACCAGTTTACCCGGGAGCAACTCGCCGGGGACCTGCTGCCTGATCCCACCGTCGACCAGAAAATAGCGACAGGCTACAACCGCCTTCTCCAGACCTCCCACGAAGGAGGGGTCCAAGCCAAGGAATACCTTGCCATCTATTTTGCAGACCGGGTTCGCAACCTCTCAAACGTCTGGATGGGAGCAACTGTTGGCTGTGCTCAGTGCCACGACCATAAGTATGACCCCTACACCTCCCGGGACTTCTACGCCCTGGGAGCCTTTTTTGCTGATATAGACGAGTCCCAGCACTTCCGGGTTGGTTCCAATAGCCTGCCCACGCGTCGCCCCCCCGAGATTGACGTCCACACCAAACGCGAGCGAAAGCGCATCAGCGAACTGGAAAATCTCCTGGAAACAGCAAGATTTGCTACCGAGGCAGACCGCAAGAAGGTGGAAACCGAACTGTCCACCCTCAGAAAAGCTACAAGAAAAACCATGATAACGGTGGCCACCAAGCCCCGTACCATCCGTATCCTGCCCCGTGGCGACTGGCTCGATGACAGCGGCCCCGTCGTGGAGCCTGCCTTTCCAGCTTTCCTCCCCGGCAACAGAAAGCGCCCCGGGGGAGAACGGTTGAACAGGCTCGATCTCGCCAACTGGCTCACCAATCCCTCCTCCGGAGTCGGGGGTCTGACCGCCCGCGTAATGGCCAACCGTTTCTGGTATCTCGTGTTTGGTTCCGGAATCTCACGGCGCCTTGACGATTTCGGAGGGCAGGGTGAGGCCCCGGTGCATCCTGAGCTCCTCGACAACCTCGCAGTTGAATTCTACGAATCCGGCTGGAACGTGAAGCACATGATGAAGCTTCTCGTGACCAGCCGGAGCTACCGGCAGAGTTCTCTTGAGCCAGCGGCCCTCCGCGAACGCGATCCCTACAACCGACTTCATGCCCGGCAGTCCCGTTATCGCCTTCCAGCGGAAACCATCCGTGACAATGCCCTCGCCATTTCCGGACTCCTGCGCACCGACTACGGGGGAGCGAGCAGTAAGCCCTACCAACCGTCGGGCTATTACCGGCACCTCAACTTCCCAACTCGCCAGTATGCCCATCATGCTGATGAGCGGCAGTGGCGCCGCGGCGTATACGTCCACTGGCAGCGACAGTTCCTCCACCCCATGCTGCGCGCCTTCGATGCACCGACCCGGGAGGAATGTACTGCCGAGCGCCCCCGCTCCAATACCCCGATCGCCGCAATGGTCCTGCTCAATGACCCCTCCTTCGTGGAAGCCGCACGGGTCTTTTCGGAGCGAATCCTCCTGGAGGGTGGAGACAACGACGAGAAACGCCTTGAATTCGCCTACCGTGAGGCCCTGTCCCGGGCCCCGGACGAAAAGGAACGCAATATCATGGCTCGCCTCGCATCCCATGCCGAGCAGGAGTTCAAGTCGGATCCTGCTGCTGCGAAAAAACTTATTTCTACCGGACAGTCCCCTGCCCCCCAGAATCTTGACCCAGTAAAGCATGCTGCCTGGACCACCGTCGCACGGTCCATTCTCAACCTCTCCGAAACCTATACCCGGAACTGAACCGCAGGCATCTGTTCCTTCCGGATAATCCCTAGTAGCAATGACAAGCCCCGAACAACTGGGAAACTACCTGAACCGCCGCTCCTTCCTCGGTTCATCGGGAATCGGCGTGGGATCCGCCGCCCTTTTCTCCCTGCTCGGCCGCGACGCCCTGGGCCGTAAGATCGACACATCCTATGATGGGTTGCCCGGCCTGCCGCACCACGATGCCAGAATCAAGCGGGTGATCTTCCTGACCATGGCCGGGGGACCTTCCCATCTGGAGACCTTCGACTACAAACCCAAGCTCGATGAACTCAATGGGCAACCCATGCCCGAATCATTCACCAAGGTACAGCCCATCGCCCAGTTGCAGGGGCAGAAGCTCAAGGTACAGGGTCACCTGACCAAGTTTCAGGAATTCGGCAAGGGCCAGTTCATCTCCGATTTCCTTCCGTATCATCGCAGGATGGCAGACCAGATCTGCGTGATCAAATCCATGCAAACGGAGCAGATCAACCACGATCCGGCACATACCTTCATGAACACGGGAACCGCTATCAGCGGTCGCCCCTCCATGGGGGCCTGGATCAACTACGGCCTGGGAAGCGATAGTGAGGACCTTCCGGGGTTCGTCGTGATGACAAGCGTGGGAGGACGTAATCCTCAACCCATTGCTGCGCGGCAATGGGGCACGGGGTTCCTCCCAAGCCGTCACCAGGGAGTCGAATTCAATTCAACTGGTGACCCCGTCCACTATGTGACCAGGCCGGGAGGAGTATCTGAAAAACACCAGAGGGCTCTGGTGCAATCCATTCAGCAACTCGACAACCACCGTAACGAGCTTGTCGAAAACCCGGAAATCAAGGCGCGTATTGCCGCATACGAAATGGCCTTCCGCATGCAGGCCAGTGTTCCCGATCTCACGGATCTTTCGGACGAACCACAGCACGTTCTCGATATGTATGGAGCGAGGCCTGGGGATGGTTCCTTCGCCTCAAACTGCCTGCTCGCACGTCGCCTGGCAGAAAAGGGCGTGCGCTTCATCCAACTCTATCACCGGGGCTGGGATCATCACGGTGGACTGGTGAAATACATGAATACCTGCTGCGGTCTCACCGACAAGCCCACCTGGGCCTTGCTGACTGATCTCAAGCAGCGCGGAATGCTCGAGGAGACCCTGATTATATGGGGAGGCGAATTCGGGCGCACACCCATGTTCCAGGGCAAGGGCGGTGCTGGCCGCGATCACCACATGAAGGGCTTCTCGATGTGGATGGCCGGGGGCGGCGTCAGGGGTGGCATGGCCTATGGGGAAACCGATGAACTCGGCTATGCGTCGGTCGGGAACATCGTCCACGTACGAGACCTGCACGCCACCATGCTGCACCTGCTTGGAATTGACCATAGTCGTTTTTCGGTAAAATTCCAGGGACTGGACATGCGCCTCACTGGTGTCGAGCCCGCAAGAGTTGTGAAAGGAGTGCTGACCTAGCGGGCTGATCCACCTTTTGCAGAAGGAAAATAGCTCGAATTACAGGCGCTCCCACGAAGACGGGACGAACCCGGGCAACCCTGCTCTTGCGAAGTTCCGCTGCTCTCGTTAGGGAATAGGCACCATGCGCCTAACCATCACTGCGCTAATCCTCTGGAGCTCCCTGCCTGCATTAAGTGCACCGCTCTCCTATAACCGCGACGTCCGCCCGATCCTTGCCGAGAATTGCTTCTCCTGTCACGGACCCGATAAGAACGCCCGCGAGGCCAAACTGAGACTCGACGTCCGCGAAGACGCCTTGGACAAGGAAGCTTTTGTTCCCGGTAATCCCGGGGACTCGGAACTCGTCTTACGCATCAATACGGATGACGAGGAAGAACTCATGCCTCCACGCAAGTCCCACAAGGTGCTTACGTCGGAGCAGAAGAAGATCCTTGAGGAGTGGATCAAACAGGGAGGCGAGTACGAGCCCCACTGGGCCTACATCGCACCCAGGCGTCCCGAAGTCCCGAGGATGGGAGCAAAACACCCCATCGACAACTTCATCCTCGCTGCGATGCCCGAGGATGAGCGCAAGCTCTCGCCCCTTGCCGACAGCAATACCCTGAGCAAACGTCTTTCCTTTGACCTTACCGGCCTCCCAGCCTCCTTCCACTCAATTGACGCCTCCAGTTACGAGTCTTCCATTGAAACCTACCTCTCTTCACCTCACTACGGCGAGCGTATGGCAGTAATGTGGCTCGACCTTGCCCGCTACGCCGACAGTCATGGATACCATAGCGACAAGACGTGGAGCATGACCCCCTACCGCGACTACGTCATCCGGGCCTTTAATCGAAACAAGCCCTACAACACCTTCATCATCGAACAACTGGCCGGCGATCTCCTCAAGAATCCAACCACCGAGCAGTATGTCGCAACCGGGTTTAACCGGGTCAACCAGGTCTCGGAAGAAGGAGGAATCCAGGATGCGGAATACATCGCCAAGTATTACGCCGAGCGAGTGCGCACCACCTCGGTAGCCTTTCTCGGATCAACGATGGGATGCTCCGAGTGTCACGACCATAAGTTCGACCCGTTTACCGCAAAGGACTTCTACTCAATGGAGGCCTTCTTCTCCGACATCTACGAGAAGGGCGCCTACAACGGGGATGGTCGCTACAATGCCGGGGCCGATATCAAGAAATACCCGGGCTTCAAGCTCGATAAGTGGGGACCCGCCCTCGATGTTCCCGAGCCGGCAAATACCGATGAACTGGCCCGTATTGAGAAGGAAAAGCGATCCCTCCAAGCCGAGCTTGAGAAGGATAGCCCGGCACTGGAGGCAGAGTTTATCAGCTGGACCGTTGGTCTCCTCGCCACTCTCGCAGCGGACAAGCCGAAGGACGTGACCATCCTCGATGATAAGGAACTTCCCCTCCCAGACGTTCCAACTGTGACCGATAACGTGCATTCAGGCAAGATCGCCCGCCGCCAGCAGAGTGGAGGACTGGTCCAGCACATTGTAGATGCCACCAGCAAACCGGTGACTCTCGGTGCTGGCGAGCACCTCTTCGCCTACGTCTGGCTCGACCCCAAGAACCCCCCGAAGCAAATCATGCTCCAATTCAATGCCGACAACTCCTGGGAGCACCGGGCCTGGTGGGGCGAGGATGTGATCCCCTACGGCAAGGGAAGCAATGGAGCCAACCACCACAAGGTGGGAGCCCTTCCGGAAACAGGAAAGTGGATCCGGCTTGAGGTTCCCGCAGAAAAAGTTGGACTGCCCGCGGGAAAGAAGATCACCCAGCTGGCCTACACCCAGCACGGGGGAACCGTTCTCTGGGATCTCGCCGGACATACTGGAAGTGCTGCAAGCGCCGCCCTTGCCGGCCTTCCCGGTGACGTCCGTAACAAACTGTTGACCGCCAGGGAAAAGAAGATCGCTCCCGAACTCCGAAAGCCTCTCCTCGATCACTTCCGCAAGGTTGCACCCTCCCTGCAGCCGATCAGGGACAAGATCGCCAAATTGGACCAGCAAGCGCAGGGAGCCAAGGGATCAACCCGCATGACCCTGGTAACGCTCTCTACCAACCCACGCGAAATCCGTATCCTCCCCAGGGGGGACTGGATGGATCGTTCCGGGCCGGTGGTTCAACCCGCCCTCCCCGCCTTCCTGACCAAAGGAACGCAAAAACCGCAAGCCGATGGAGATCGCCTCACCCGCCTTGATCTCGCCCGCTGGATTGCTTCCACGGATAATCCCCTGACCGCCCGCACCTTTGTCAACCGCGTATGGGCCCTCTTCCTCGGCACCGGACTTTCGAGGGACCTGCAGGACCTCGGAAACCAGGGCCAATGGCCGACCCACCCCGAGCTCCTCGACTGGCTTGCGGTGGAGTTCATGGAAAGCGGATGGGATGTGAAGCACCTCGTGAAATTGATCCTCACTTCCCATACCTACCGTCAATCGTCCAATGCCTCCCCTGAACTGACCGGGTCTGACCCCTACAACCTGCTCTACGCCCGGCAGAATTCCAGACGGTTACCGGCCGAGTTCGTCCGGGACAACGCGCTCGCCGTATCCGGCCTCCTGAATATCCAGATCGGCGGAGAGAGCGCTCGTCCCTATCAACCGGCAGGCTACTACCGGGAACTTAACTTCCCGAAGCGGACCTACAAGCAACACAACGATGATAAGCAATACCGGAGAGGAGTCTACATGCACTGGCAACGCAGCTTCCTGCATCCGATGCTGGTGGCCTTCGATGCCCCACCCCGGGAGGAGTGCACTGCAAGCCGCGAGAGCTCCAACACCCCGCAGCAGGCTCTCAACCTCCTGAATGACCCGACCTTTGTTGAAGCTGCCCGCGTCCTGGCGGAGAAGCTTACCGGCGACAGCCGGCCATTCTCAGAGCGTCTGGAACTTGGCTTCCAGCAGCTCCTCCAGCGCAATCCCTATCCGGAAGAGGCAAAGCTTCTCAAGGCTCTCTACGACCGTCAGCTCAAGAGCTATATAAGAAATCCCCAGGATGCCAATGCCCTCCTGAAGGTAGGCCTGCGGCCCGCTGGCCGGGAAGCCAACCCCATGGACCTTGCCGCCTTTACCTCGGTCACCAGAGCCCTCCTGAACCTGCATGAGACAATTACAAGGTATTAAGCCCTTCTGCCACTGAACCCGCTCCCCAACTTCCTGTCATGAACGAACAGCTCATCAACGCGATCAATCGCCGCACCTTCCTCAAGGGCTCATCCTACTCGGTTGGCAGTGCCGCCCTTGCTTACCTCCTCAGTCAGGATGCCCAGGCAGCCCCCAGGTGGAAAGGCGTCCTTGACGAAAAACTCCATTTCGCACCCAAGGCCAAGCGGGTCATCCACCTCTGCATGGCAGGCGGCCCCTCCCACCTTGAGACCCTCGATCACAAGCCGGAACTGGCCAAGCTCAATGGCAAGCCCATGCCCGAGTCCTTCACCAAGGGGCAGCAGCTTGCCCAGCTCCAGGGGAGCCGTAACAAGCTCAAGTGCCTCGGACCCCAGCATGAATTCAAACCCTATGGTGAATGCGGTAGGATGATGTCCTCGGCCTTCCCCAATATCGGATCGATTGCTGACGAGATCGCGGTGATCAACTCCATGTCCACCGAGCAGATCAACCACGACCCGGCTCATACCTTCATGAATACCGGGTCGGTCATCCCGGGACGGCCGTCAATGGGGTCATGGTTACTCTACGGGCTGGGCGCCGATACCGACGAGCTTCCCGGATTCGTGGTCATGACTTCCTCCGGAGGCGGCCAGGACCAGCCCATCGCAGCCCGCCAGTGGCACAGCGGATTCCTTCCTTCACGCTTCCAGGGAGTTCAGTTCAACTCCAAGGGGGACCCGGTTCACTACGTAAACAATCCAGCCGGGGTCTCCCGGGAAAACCAGGGTGACCTGCTCAATACCATCAACGGACTCAACAACCTTCTGGGCAAGAGACAAAACGATCCAGAGATAGCCACCCGGATCGCTCAATATGAGATGGCCTTCAAGATGCAG
>MDTA01200348.1_pt1 | contig 12730 bp, 21 predicted proteins | sample 811151 | NCBI WGS metagenome assembly MDTA01 (sample SAMN05326648, study PRJNA326480) | marine metagenome | isolation source: seawater | place: Indian Ocean: South | collected 2010
AAATGGGAGAAAATGGAAAGATGATTACCATGATGACATTTGATGATACTCTAAGCATGTTTAATGCGATGAAAAAATAAATCAATTACAAAAATAGAGTTTTAAATATGAAAAAATTATTTTTAGTTTTATTTAGCATTGTTTTTATTAACTCTGCTAATGCTGGTAGCTTGAGCAAGGAACAAAAAGAAAGAGCTTGGGATTGTATTGGTATATATATGGCAAACTATTTTTTGCCTTCTGGAGAAACTTTTGAATACAGTATGAAAGAAAAATCTATTTCATCAGTTAAAGTATGGAAAGCATATGCTTTAGAGATCGGCATTAAAGAAAAAGATTGGGACGAGGCAACCAATAAAGCTGTAGATAAACATTATGGTTCAAAATACAATAAAGAGTTAACTGATAGTTGCCATGCTTTTTTAGAAAAAACTATTCCTGATGGAAAAGAAAGGGTTAATAAAGTTGCACAAACTTTATATTAACTTGGAGAAATAATGGCAAAATTTTATTTAATAGGAAAAATAAGTGAAGAATTAATGAGAAGAATGCAAAACGAACCCTCGGCTGACAGATTCTCTTCTACAAAAAAAGTAACTGAGGCAGCTGGATTGAAGATGGTTAGTTATGAATGGGTAAGAGGAAGATTTGATATTATTTCTTGTGTAGAGGGTGAATATGAACAGGCTTTGGCATTAAAGATTGCATTTAAAAATGCAGGCTTGATGGATGAATTAATGGTACATGAAGTGATTGACTACAATAAAGCATTTAGTAATGCTGCAGAGGCAGCTAATAGCGTAGTAAAGCCTGGTAAATAGAATGACTGGATACGTTATTGCCCAAATTAATTTGAAAAATAAAAATGGCTATAAAGAGTATATTGAAAAAGTTCCTTCCACTATTAAGAACTTTGATGGCGAATATATTGTGAGAGCAGGAGAATACCAACATTTGGAGGGATCCTGGGAATTTTCAAGAAATGTAGTCATAAAATTTCCAACATACGAAAAAGCAAAACAATGGTATTCTTCACAAGAATATAATAAAATAAAAAATTTGAGATTAAATAATACTGAAACCAATTTAATAATTATAAAAGGAGAATAAATGATAGAAAAGTTTGATAATATTTTTTATTTAATAATTTACTTAATTCACTTTGGAATTGTAGGTGCTTATGCATATCAGTTAGTATTCGATACAAAAAATTTCTTAAAAGGCAGGGGTGTTGATAAATCTGCAACTTTGTTAACTAGATTTGGTGGAAGTTTTATGATTGCAACTGTAATCATGGCCATATACGTAGCTTTCATTCGATCGGGAGGACTAGAGGCAACTTGGGCTTTTTTTAATTTGATTTTTATAATTAATGCATCAATTTTAGTAGTAAATTTTTATTCACTCAAAATTGATAAAACAGGTTTAAATAAAAAAACTCGTGATGATGGTATTTATGCGCCTTTAATTTTAACTGTTATAAGTGCCATACTGTGCTATGGACTTGCAGATAAAATTTACGTCTAATTTATAAGGAGAATATATGTCAATTATAGAAAAAATGTCAAAAGCTGTTAATGAAGGTGATACTGCAATAGCAGATCAGTTGATACACGATGACTATAAATTTTTAATGCATTCATCTGGAAAAACCTTAAGTAAAAAAGATGTTATTGGTTGGCTTGGAATGAAAGATATACACAAAGAAAATGTTAGGGTACTTTTTGAAAATGATATAGTTGGATTTGAACATGCTATAGTAAGTTTTAAAGATGGTAATAAAGAAGCTGTAATGACTTACTATAAGTTTAAAGATGGAAAAGTAATTCATCAAGAAACGGGTGCAACAAAACTTCCTAAGTAGTAATAAATGCTTAAAAAATTAGTTGTTTTAATTTTTATACTTGTTTTAAGCAAAAGTGTAATTGCATCTGAGAAACAAAGAAATCAATTAAATAGCCTTTTAAATCAATTAAAATTAGCAGTTAATAGCTCAACTGCTAAAGAAATTGAATCCAAAATTTGGAAACTTTGGACAACACATCCATCAAAGGAGAGTTTAACTAATTTACTGTCCAAAGGATCCTACTATATGTCACAAAATCAACTTACATCAGCACATAATGTTTTTTCTAAAGCAATTGAGTTAGATCCTAATTGGGCCGAAGCTTGGAACAAGAGAGCAACTGTACTTTATATGATGGGTAATTATGAATTGTCACAAAATGATATCGACATTGTTTTGTCTCTTGAAAAAAGACATTTTGGAGCCCTTGCAGGACAAGGTATGGTTCAAACTAAACTTAAAAATTACGAAAAGGCCCTTGAAAGCTATATTGAAGTACACAAAATTTATCCAGCCATGAAATCTCCAATAATAATGATGCAGGAACTTAGAGATCTAATACAAAAAGAAAGTATTTAATAAACATTTAAATGAAATCTTTTTTGTTTATTTGTTTTATTTTATCTTTTTTAGATTTTTTTTTGATTATTTACGCACTAACTATCCCATTATATCCAAAAAGTTGGAGAAAAAAGGTAAATAAAAAGTATAAAAATGAAACAGCGACAGGGATAACGATTATATTTGTAACAATGACTACCTGTTTTGCATGGATTATCTATTTTTATTTTAAAATTTTTTAATTTATAATTGGAGATATATGAATAACATTGTTTCATACTTAATTTTAACAGTTGCAGTAATTCTTGGCACTGCTTCGAATGGTTTTGCTAAAAGTGCTCAAGGATTTACTTTAATTATACCCAGTGTGCTTACGGCTTTAACAATAGTTGGGTGTATGTATGCACTTTCTTTAGTCATGAAAGCTATTCCAGTCGGTGTGACTTATGCCTCTTTTGCTGGTCTATGTATTATAGCGACATCTCTCGTTGGTGTTTATAAATTTAATCAAATTCCAGACTTTTATACCATTATAGGACTGATCTTAATTATTTCAGGTGTCTTGATTGTGAATCTTTTGGGAAATAGTTCATAATGTTCCCAAAAAAATATGCAGAGATACTTTTTATTTTGATAATGGGTTTTGGAATGAGTCTTCTTATGACTTTAATAATTACATTTATCAATACTGGAATAGATAGTGGGTATATAAAAAGATTTTTAAAAGCTTGGTCTGTAAGTTTACCAATTGCTATTACAACCGTTATATTTGTTGGTCCATATACAAAAAAACTAGTTGATAAGTTAACCAAATAATTTTGGTTTATTTATAAATTTTATCAACTTCTACCTGATAAGCTTCAACAAGTTTATTATTTTGATTTGCCAATCCTACAACGTCAATCATTTCTTTAATCATTTGATCGGTTGCACCCTTTTTTTTAGCTGCAAAAGTATGTGACCTTGTACAGTATTCGCAACTATTAGTTATTGATACTGCAACATAAATTAGTTCTTTTGTAACGGCATCTAAAGCTCCTTTTTTCATAATCTGCTTAAGATTTTGCCAGGTTCTCTGAAGTGTGTCAGGATTATGGGCAAGAGATCTCCAAAAATTTGGAATTTTAGTTATATTTCGAGTTTTTTTAATATCTTTAAATATTTGTTTAACTCTTCCTTTAGCTTCATTTTCTTTAATAGGTTTGAATATTTTCATTCACCCTCCTTTCTTTAATTTTAAAATATCATTTTTAAATTTTGTGTACAGGATCTCAGAATAGTTATTCATATCTTTCATGTTTTTACTTGCATCAGTTTCAAACTTATTTAACGCATTAGGACCTAATTCCTTTTCTAATGATAATTTGTATTCAGGCACAGAACTCCACTCTCTCACTGTAGTTTTCTTTATTTCAATGTGAAATTGAATCCCATAAGCGTGATTTTTATATTTAAAAATTTGATATTTGGTTTCAGGAGATGAAGCAATTAACTCAATATTATTGTTATTTTCTAATCCCTTGACCTCATACGAATGCCATTGCAAAGATTTAATTTGATCTGGAAAATCTTTAAAAAGCATGTCTTCATTTTTTTTTTTTAAAAAACTTACATTTAAGATTCCAATTTCTGGATTTTTTGATTTTACGACTTTACCTCCTACCACTTCACCTAATAATTGACAACCAAGACAGAAACCTAGATACGGTTTTTGCATTTCAATAACAAATTCGTGAATTCTTCTTTTCTCATCTATTAGCCATGGATATTTTTGTTCCATCCAAGTATCCATTGGACCGCCCATACAAAACATTGCATTATATTGACTTAAATCATTTGGAATTTTTTGACCTTCATCAAGCTCTATAGTAGTTAGCTCAGCCCCATCATTAATCATCAAGTCCTTGATATGTCCTGGATCTTCAATTTTTATATGCTGAAGAATTAATATTTTCATAGTTAAAGTGCTGGTTTTAAAAGCTTTAGCATATTTTTATGAATTGATTTATTAGATGAAACTAAGACGTTTCCTCCAATTTCTGCGCTTTGATTTTTCCAAGTTGATGCTATACCTCCTGCGGCTTTAATAATTGGTATTAAAGCATGCACATCCCATATTTTATTTTGACATTGAATAACAACATCAAGTTTACCTTCACATAAATGAGCATAACTTAAAGCATCGGAGCATGGAAATTGCATTAATTTAAGAACTTTAGGGATTTTTTTTTGTTTACTGAGAGAAAGCCAACCGTGAAATGCACCTGCTACTCTCATATTTTTGAAAGAAGCTTTTTTATTTACAGATATTTTTTTTCTTTTTCCATTTTCAACTAAATAAACTGTTTTCTTCGAGTATGTATAGTAATATTTATTAAGTTTTGGAAAATTAGCTAATCCTAAAATTGGATGACCTTTATAATTAATTGAAATTAAGTTACTCCAAGTAGGATTTCCAATCACAAATGATCTAGTTCCATCGATAGGATCGATAACCCAAGAATAATCATTTTTGGTTTTTTTATATCCAAACTCTTCTCCAATAATCTCGTGTTTTGGAAATTTATTATTTATCTTTGATCGAATAAATTTTTCAAAAGATCTATCTGCGCTTGTAACTGGGTCATATCCACTGCCTTTGGATTTATTGTTTACTATAAAATGTTTGTTTAATTTTTTGTAATAAAACCTTGTTAGATCGATGGCAAGACTATTTAGAAATTTACCAAATTGGTTTATTATTTTTGAGTTTGGTTCAGCCATAATTATCACATACTACTTAATTTGTCTTGATTAAAGGCAAATTTTAAATAAATCTATATATTCTAATGAAAATAGAATTAAATAATAAAAAAGTCTTTTTCAAAAATGGTAATATTGTTGAAGAGATACATCCGTTTTGGCTCAGAGAAAGAGCTAATGGAGACAAATTTATAGATAAAAGTTCTCAGCAAAGATTATTTGATCCCACAAGCCTAGATGTTGAAATTGATATTAGTCATGTCGAAATTAATGATCAGATCTTAGAAATTAACTTCAACGATGGAACAAATTCAAAATTAGATTTAGATAAAATTAAATCAGAATACTCGAAACGTGATACACTTATAAACTCAATTGCTAAAATTCAATGGGACTCTTCTTTAACAAATATAAAAAATTTTATTTTTAATAATAACTTGTTTGAGTCAAGAGAAATGTACGATATTCTGTTATCTTTCTATAGATATGGTTTTGTAATTGTAAAAAATGTTCCAACAGAAAATAATTTTATTGTATCTTTTGCAAATTCAATAGGCAGTGTAAGAAGAACTAATTTTGGGGAGCATTTCAATGTCAAATCAAAGCCTAATCCAAATGATTTAGCTTATACTTCTTTGAAACTTGCGCCACATACCGATAATCCATATCGAAATCCCGTTCCATGTATACAGTTACTGCATTGCATAACAAATGAAGTTCAGGGAGGATATTCAACTCTTGTTGATGGTTTGACTGTTACAGAAAAATTAAAAAAAGAAAATCCAGATTTCTATGAAATTTTAACTAAGGTAAAGGTTAAATTTAGATTTATTGATAAAGAAGTAGTTTTAGAAGATTGGTCAGAATTAATTTCTTTAGATGAAGATAAAAATTTTAAGCAGGTTAGATTTAGTCCTAGATTGGATTATGTTCCAATACTAAATAAAAGTGAACTAGATAAATATTACAGAGCAAGAAAAAAACTCTCAAATTTGTACAATTCTAAAAAATACAGAATAGAATTTAAACTTGAACCAGGAGATTTATTAATGATGAATAATCATAGACTTTTGCATGGAAGAACTGAATTTGACACAAATGAAGGTAATAGATTTCTTCAAGGTTGCTATATTGATTTTGATAGTACCGAAGGAAAATTAAGACATTTAAAAAGAAAATTTAATCTATAAACCTACCCAAAATTTTGAAAAAAAGGAATATATTCCAACAAGTAAAAACCAATAATTTGTAATTGATTTGTTATTATTAAAATTCCTGTTAGCAATAGGAGACACCCACCGATATTTGAAAAGATTTTTACATTTGATTTTAAATTTTTAGAAATTAACAAAAATTTTTGAAATAAATATCCAGATAAAATAAAAGGTACTGCCAATCCAAGTGAATAAAATGCGAGAAGTGAAATTCCACGATTAATATTTTCCTCTGTTGAAGCTAACAATAAAATTGATCCTAGGATTGGTCCGATACAAGGTGTCCATCCAAAACCAAATGCCATACCAATTAAAAAAGAGCTTAAAAGTGATGGATTAAAGTTTGTATGTATTTTTTTTTCATAGTTAAGAAATTTAATATTGAAAATATTTAATACATGTAAAGAGAATAATATTATTATAACTCCAGCTGCTATTCTGAATATATCAGAATTCTGTAATAACACTTTACCAATAAAACTTGCTGTCGCTCCAAAAGTAATAAAAACAACTGAAAATCCTAAGGTAAATAAGATTAAAGGTGTTAAATTTATATTTTTTGAATTTTTTATCTCATCAAGCGTTGTGCCTGAAACATAAGAAATATATCCTGGAATTAGAGGTAAAACACATGGCGATAAAAATGAAATCAAACCCGCACCAAAAGCAACAAAAAATTCGGTCATATAAAATTATATTCTGTTTGCTGATTTAATAACATCTTTAAGGAATTTTTGTCTTTTATCATCGCTTACAAATGGTACTGCAAAAAATCTTTTGTATGTAACATCTGAAATGCCGCATATATTAAAAACTCCTCTTCTTAGTCTTTTTGTAGGCATGTTTAAAAAAAATGTTCTAATTGCAAACTGTGGAGATCCATAAGTGCAAAAAACAATAGCTTTTTTCCCTGATAGGTTTCCAATTGGATAACCGTAATTTCCAAAAATTTTTTTAAATCTAAAAGCCCAAGGCGGAGCTAAAACCTTGTCTATCCATCCCTCTACAATAGCTGGCATTCTAAAATTCCATATTGGAGCTATCAAAACTATTACATCTGAGGCCTCTATTCGTTTTCTATGATCAAGAACCTCACGACTTGGCTCTTCACCAGCAAAAACTGGGTCAAATTTTTCTTTATATAAGTCTACAACATCTACAACATGTCCTTTTGCTTCAACTGTTTTAATAAAAGTCTTTCTTATTGATGCGTTAAAGGATTTTTCATTGTAATGTCCGTATACTAAAAATATTTTCTTCATTTATTCCAAATCTTATTGAGCGTTTTTTCTCTTCCACATCCTTGCTTATATAAAAGGTAATTTATAAATTTTTTTTGATAATAGTCTTGATGATTTTCTTCGGCTTTATAAAACACTTTAAATTCTCTTATATACGTTACAACTTTTTTATCAAAGTTTTCCTCAATATTTTTTTTACTTTTTTCAATTAAATTTTTTTCATTTTTATTGGTAAAGAATGCCACTGATCTGTAGCTATATCCTTTGTCGCAAAATTGGCCATATTTATCAAATGGATCTATATTTTCCCAAAATATTTTTAATAAATAATTAAAATTAACTTTATTCGGATCATATATAACTTCTATGGTTTCAAAATGACCAGTATTTCCATAAGTTACTTCATCATAAGTTGGATTTGTCGTTTTTCCTCCTGAATATCCAGAAATAACTTCGGTCACTCCCTCTACTTTTTCAAAAGATTCTTCCATGCACCAAAAACATCCACCTGCAAAATATGCTTTATTAAATTCTTTAGATGAAACATCTAAATTAAAAAATATAATAGAAAGAAAAATAACAATTATAATTTTCATTCATTTCTTAAAACTGGAAACACAGGATTAGATTTTTGAAATAGTTTTTGATATTCTTGTTTTATACATTTGTCTGAAACATATTTAATATTTCCATTTTCAGAAATTTTTTTAGCTTCTTCGCTATGAAGACCATATTGTAACCACAAAACTTTTGCTTGAATTTTTAAAGCTTTTTGGGCTATTCCAGGTGCTTCATTCGACGGTCGAAAAACATCCACTATATCAATATTAGTTTTTATATCCTCAAGATCTTTTAAAACTTTTTCTCCATTAATAATTTCCCCAACAGCAAAAGGATTAATTGGATAAACTTTATAACCAAAATCTTGCATATATTTCATCACTATGTTTGCAGGTTTTCGTTTAAGATTCTTAGGGTCCTCCCCTTTTTTTTCAGAGCTAATTCCAATCATTGCAATATTTTTCGATGTATCTAAAATTTTTTTAATTTCTAAATCACTCATTTATTTTTCCATCTAGGTTTTCTTTTTTCTAGAAAAGCAGATATTCCCTCTTTTGCATCTTTTGCCATCATATTTAAAGTCATCATCCTACTTGTATACTCATAAGCTTTTTTTAAAGGCATTTCTAATTGCTTATAAAAAGCTTGCTTTCCAATTTTTATTGTTAAATTTGATTTTGATGAAATTAGCTTTGCAATTTTATTTACCTCTTTACTAAGTTTTGACTTTGGATAGTAATCGTTAATCAATCCTATTTCTTTTGCATAAGATGCGGTAATTGGATCTCCAGTTAAAAGCATTTTCATCATTTTTTTTCTACTTACTTTTCGACTAACCGCAACCATTGGTGTACTACAAAAAAGACCTATATTTACACCTGGTGTCGCAAATTTTGCATCTGATGAACTAAATGCTAAATCACAACTAGCTACCAATTGACATCCAGCAGCAAAAGCAGCCCCATGCACTTTTGCAATCACTGGCTTTCTTCCTTCAACGATCTTAATCATTAGTTTTGAACATAAATTAAATAATTTTTGGTAATTTTTTTTTGATTGTAAAGATCTTACTTCTTTTAAATTATGACCTGCACTAAATCCTGGTCCATATCCTTCAATTATTATAACCTTTGTAGTATCATCAGAATTTAATTTATCAAACGCTATTATCAACTGTTTCAAATTAGTAAATGATAAAGAATTATAAGTTTTTGGTTCGTTGATAATTATTGACGAAATTTCTTTTGTTATTGGTTTTATTAAAATATTTTTCATTAAATTTTTTTTAATCTACTACTTATTCCCATTTCTTGTTGTAGATTAAAATCTGAAGAATTCAATTGGCTAATTTGTTTTATTCTTAATCTTTTTGTATCAGGTGCTGGTTTATTGTTTTTTAATAAACCTTGATGCCTTGAATATACAGCCTTTTTTTTATTTACTTGGTGAGGTTGAAAATTATTTACATCGTCTATATTTAAATAATTTCCTATCTTAATGTATCCTGCCTTAGTTGCAGCATTGACTAATTCTCTACCTCTTTCAGTTCTAATAATTACAGCATTAAAACCTTCATCTTCTACTTTGGGTGATCCTCCTTCCCAGGTATCTAAAGCAGCTAAATCTGCACTTTCACCTATTGCATCAGGACAAATTTTACATCTAAACGGAACTCTCCAAGTTGATTCTTCTCCCCAAAAAGAATTATATTCTCTATCGTACTCTCTGCCATCTTTGGTTTGAATATACATTTTACCAGGATTTCCATAGCCTCTATATCTAAAAGTTTTTAATTCCTGTTCATTTACATCAAAGCTTTTTAAAAAATCCTCAGATTTTGTAAGCTCTGCAAATCCTCCACAAACAAGTGTCAATAAATATTTGCAGTATTTATCAACTCTGTCATCAACTTTTGATAATTGCCGTATTGCGCTAATATCGCAAGGTTTGCCGACAAATGCAAAAGGTTTTTTAAAATTAAGTGCATTGTTAAATTTATCTAAAGGTGAGGATGGACCGTATCTTGATCTTGAATCACAGTTTAACAAATCATTTTTGTTGTAACTAAATTTGGTCTGACTTCTCATTGGTTTATCAGGAATTGAGGCTGTATGAGATATAAAGTTAATTTTTTTAGACTCTAACAAAAAAAGTGATAGTCCATTTAACAATCCACCAGTTGAACTTTGGTATCTAATTTGTTTATCAGCAGACCAAGCATAAAAAATTGATAAATAATTTCCCCATATTAAATCTTTTTTTGTTTCCTTATTAATTTCTTTTTCAGGCAATCCTTCTACAATTACTCCTGGACAGGTTTTTTTAATTTTTTCAAAAATTTCTTTTTTTAATGGTTTAAGCTCTTTAGGTTCTAGTCTGCCTTTTTTAGACATATTAATAGAAATGTGATGCTCACCAGCAATACTTTGACAAAGACCACATCCTATGCATAAACCATTTTTAACTATGTCGTTTAAATTATTAATTTTTGACATTTATTGCTATCTAATTTTCTTTTCATATTTTTTTCTTAAATTTTGAAGATTTACCAAATATTCATCTCTTATATTTGATATCATTGCTACAGATTTTCCCTTTGCTTGTTGTTTTGTGCCATTAATAACTCTTGATGACAATTTTCTTGAAAGTTTAGGTGCCTTTAGTTTAGTCCAAGGTAATTTTAATGCAGGTCCAAACTGTTTTAGCATATGCTTCATGCCTTGTTTGCCCCCAGCAAGGTGAAAGGTTAGAAATGTACCCATTAAAGACCAACGTAAACCTGGGCCATCCTCAATTGATCTATCAAGATCTTTCGTCGTAGCGTACCCATCGTTAATTATATGTAATGCCTCTCTCCATAAAGCTTCTTGCAATCTATCAGCTAAGTAGCCTGGTAATTCTTTTTTGACCATTATTGGATTCATTGATATTGATTTGTAAAAATTTTCTGCAAGTCTTAAAAATTTTTTTTTGTATTTTTCCCGGGCACAATTTCAACTCCTGGACAAAGATAAACAGGATTAAATGGATGTCCTATTAAACCTCTAGATGAATTTTTGCACTTTGAATAAATTTTTGTTGGAAGTAATCCAGATGAACTTGAAGAAATAATTGTATTTTTTTTAGAATAATTTCCAATTTTTCTCATCAGCTTTATTTTTAATGAGTAGTTTTCAGATGCACATTCTTGAACAAAATCAGCATTTTCCACAGCTTTTTCTAAGTAAGTAACGAAATTTAAATTTTTCAAATTCAATTTTTTTTTGTTAAATAATTTGCTTACAAATGGCCAAGCACGTTTAACTTCTATTTTTAATTTTTTTTCTAATTTGAAATTTAAATCATATGCTGTAACTTTTTTATTATGTGCTAAAAATCTTATAATCCACCCTGTTCCAATTACCCCTGTTCCAATTACTGCTATATTTTGGAATTTAGATTTCATTTTAGTCAGTCAAACCATCTGACCTAGGGATATTCCTCTCCAAATGAATTGGTAATACTTTTCCGTATATTGCTTTTGAGTGTTCTGGCGTATTAACTCTCCACGGATCTAAAACATATGCTGGAATACACATGTATCTAGATATTTTTCCTTCTACTTTTGTGACTCTGTGCAAAGTGAATCTTCCTTTAAAAATTTGTAAATCTCCAGGCTCTAGGTTTAATTGTTTTACACGAGCTCTGTCACCATCTAAAACTTTTTTGACCTCATTGAAATTTTCATTACCTGGCTCTCTTATATTTGGACAATATTCAAATACACCTCCCTTCTCAGGTTTCTGTATCATTAAACTTAAAGTAAACTCACAACTATCAAAATGCCAAGGCAAAATACCATCTGGTTTCATTACATTGTATGCGTGACAAGCTAAAGGGTCTGCCCATCGATAAATTGGAGACACCCCCAAACATGCTGAAATAAATTTTAAAAGCTCATCAGTTTCATAAAGAAATTTCATTTCTGAATTTTTAGGAAAACAATCTGAATTTAAATATCCATTATATCTATTCATAAAAGTTCTTTTTGGATGATTTTTTGGCAGTTTTGGATCATCTTCGGCATATAAATACGGATTTATACTTTCTTTAGACATATAAACCTCATCAAGTTGTTTTTCTAATTCTGAATTCATTATTTTTAGCGATTTTGGTAAAATAAAATTAGGAATAGTTGAGCAACTAAATTGATCTAGTTCTTCTTTACATCTTTTAATTAAACTTTTAATTATTGAGGAGTTTAAGTCGTAAATTGGATATTTTTCTAAATCTACTATCGACTTAAGTCTCTTGTTCACTTCAATTCTCCATCCTCTCGCATTTTAGCTCTAATTTTTGTAGCTGAAATTTTTTGTATTTCTTCTGGCATAACTATTTCTTCAATTTTGTAACCTACACCTCTACCGTAGCAAATATTTGTTACATTAGGAACTAACATAATTTTAAATCTACCTTCGTATTCAGGAATTAACCTTTCCTCTATATTTTTTTTAACAGTTTCAAAATCAAAAGGATTATCATCAACACCTTGTACATCCCTTATTTGAATACAAACTTGTCCTGTT
>MDTA01054641.1_pt1 | contig 12728 bp, 13 predicted proteins | sample 811151 | NCBI WGS metagenome assembly MDTA01 (sample SAMN05326648, study PRJNA326480) | marine metagenome | isolation source: seawater | place: Indian Ocean: South | collected 2010
CGGGAAGAGGAGACGCATCACAAGATCAAACTGAAATTAAAAGCTTCAAATGGTTAGAACCTCATCATGATGGTTTTAGAAATTATTTTAAAGCAGACTACTCAGTTATGCCTGAAGAACTCCTATTAGAGAGAGCTTCTCTAATGGGTTTAACTGCGCAGGAAATGACTTGTCTAGTAGGCGGAATGAGAGTTTTAGGAACAAATCATTCAACTGCTAAAGATAAAGGTATCATGACCGATAAAGTTGGAACACTTACAAATGACTTTTTTGTGAATTTAGTTGATATGAAATATACTTGGAAGCCAACTGGAAAAAATTCATACGATGTTATTGATCGTAAAACGAACAAAGTTAAATTTAGAGCCTCCAGAGCTGATTTAGTTCTAGGATCAAATTCTATTCTTAGATCTTACGCAGAAGTTTATGCTCAAGATGACAATAAAGAAAAATTTATAAAAGATTTTGTCAAAGTATGGACAAAAGTTATGAACGCAGATAGACCAAACTTAAAAAAATTAAATTAACATGGAAATAGTTAAAACACCAAATTTAAAAACGTTAAATCAAAATATAAAAGATGATTTTTACAAGGTTCCAAATCTAAAATTTGATATTGAAAAAATGAGAGCAGATTTAAATTTAGTTTTAAAAAAGAAAAAATTTAGCACATTAGGTATAAAAAACTTCGGAGCCATTTCATTAAATCAAATCCCAGGAGACAAATCTTCGATAGAAGGCCATAATGTAAGAGGAACATATTGGACTATACCGGATGAAAATGGGAAAGAAATAGAAAGAGATAAACCAATTGATGAGTCTAAATATACGCAAATTGTTCCTGAGTTTAAGGGAACTTATTTTGAAGAAGTTTATAACTCTTTAAAGAAACACTTTAAGCTTGGAAGAGTGAGAATTTTATTAAAAGAACCTAGATCTACTCTTAGCTGGCATAGAGATCCTGAGCCAAGACTTCACATTCCGATTATTACAAACAAAGGATGCAGGATGGTAATCGATGAAATTTGTAGACATATGCCGGCGGACGGATCTGTAACAATTACTAATAATACAAAATATCATAATTTTTTTAATGGAGGAGAACAGGATAGAATTCATCTAGTTGCTTGTGTTCTTGAAAATCCTTTTAAAGAAAATGGCTGAATTTGACAGAGGTATATACCTTACAGTTAAAGATATCTATGAGAACAATAAAGGTTCTTTACTTCGAACCTTAATTTACACAATTGGGCACTTTGCAATAGCAATTACTGTGCTAATGTTAATTGCAGACGTACCGTTTATTATTGCATTAACCGACGCCATTGTTGAACCTATAGCCAATTCAGTTTGGTACTTTATCTTAGATAAAATTTGGACGGCGAAGTTCAAAAAAAAATAATATTACTCTATTCTTCCCCAAAGGTATTTTTTTTTAACCCAACCATTTATATCTTTACTTAATATTTTACACCAATTATCCTTACATTTTTTAATTAATAAAAGTTTTCCAACTTTTGATACAGCTGTAGGTTTTGAATATATAGTATTTTTTGAGTAAATATTTGTATCATCGTTTATTACTATTGCAGCTTTCTTTTTTGATAATTGTGATATGTGGATCCAACCTGTATTATTTTCATGATCTCTAATTTTTCTAAAATTTTCAGACTTATCTTGAACAAGTACTGGTAAATATTTTTTTTTATAGAATAATTTAATAGGATATTCAAAAGATGGTCCATTCCTTAAGTTGACTATATCGTTTCTTAAGGTGAGAAAATACTCATCAGCAAGAATGTTTTGAAACATAAAAAAAAACGATATCAAAAAAGCGTAAATTAATTTGAGCATTTATTTTTGCAATTTGGATTTGAAGTTAATTTTACTTTTCTAAAATTAGTTTTGATAGAATCAAATATGATTATTTGTTCGTCAAAATCTTTGTTTAAATTAAGTATTGATTTTAATACTTCGTTCGCTTGAAGAGAACCTAGAACGCCAGCTACTGGCGAAAAAATTCCCTCTGACTGGCAGTTATTCTCTATCTCTGGCTTTTCAGGCATGAAACAACGATAACAAGAGGTCTTATGTTTAAAATTAAATTTATATAAATGGCCATCAAATTTACTGATCGCTGCCGAGATAAGTATCTTTTTGTTTTTCTTACAATAATCATTTATAAGATACCTTGTCTCATAATTATCTGTCCCGTCGCAAACTATATCATAATTTCTTATTATAGATTTTATATTTGAAGCGGTTATTTTTTTTTTGTATTTTTTAATATTTATTTTTTTATAAAATTTATTTATTTTATATTTCGCTCGATCAACTTTAAACTTTCCAATATCATTTGGAGCAAATAGGGTTTGCCTGCTTAAATTACTTAATTCTATTTTATCATAGTCAGCAATACCTAAAGTCCCGACTCCTGATGATGCAAGATAAGTTAAAACCGGACAGCCAAGTCCTCCCACTCCGATAATTAATACCTTAGAGTTAAATATTTTTTTTTGTCCACTGATACCGATTTTCTTTAATACAATTTGTTTCTCAAATCTTTCAAAATCTTGAAAATTTAAATTCATTTATTATCTAATTCCGGTGGATCCAAAACCACCTACATCTCTCTCAGTTTTTTTTAAATCTTTAACCTCCCTAATCTTTGCTTTAATAATAGGACACAGAACCATTTGAGCAATTCGATCTCCTTTTTCTATTACAAAATTTGAGTTACCTAAATTAATAAGTATGATTTTAATTTCACCTCTGTAATCTGAGTCTATAGTTCCTGGCGTATTTAAAACTGAAATCTGGTTTTTTGCTGCTAAGCCTGATCTTGGTCTAATTTGTATTTCATAATCTTTGGGTATTGATATTGAAATACCTGTTGGAACAATCGAAGTTTTACCTGGTTCTAAATTGATTGGTTTTTCTAAATGAGCCGCCAAGTCCATCCCAGATGAACCGCTAGTTTCATATTTAGGTAATTCAATATTCTTTGATAATCTTTTAATTAAAATTTCTGTCATTAACAAAAAATTTTTTTAAAACTGTTTCTACTATCTTATTAGCTATAAAGCTTTTTTTATTTTTTTTTAAAGTTTGTACTTTTCCACTATTATCAATTATTTGAACACTATTATAATCAGAGTTAAAACCAGTATCTTTTTTAGATACATCATTTGCTATAATTAGATCACAGTTTTTATTTTTTAATTTTAAAATAGCATTTTTATTCAAATCTTTTGTTTCAGCAGAAAAACCAACTACTAGCTTTGGTCTATACTTATTATTTTTAGATACAAAATCCAAAATATCTATATTTTCTTTCCATTCGATTGATTTCATTTTTCTTTGAGATTTTTTAAGCTTATTTTTATTTTTTCTTATAGGTCTAAAATCGGATACTGCAGCAGCACATATCGCTATATCTACTGGTAGTGTGTTTTTAACCTCTTCAAACATTTCATCAGCTGATACAATTTTTTTTATTTTTATTTCTTTCTGAAAAATAAGATTGGTAGGACCCGTAATTAAAGTTGTTTCTACGCCGAATCTTTTTAAGGCTAAAGCTATTTCGTAACCTTGTTTCCCACTCGAGTCGTTTGAGATATATCTTACAGGATCCAAATACTCTTTTGTTAGACCAGCAGTTACTAAAGCTTTTAAATTATTTATTTTTACGATATTTTTTTTGTAAAAATAATTTTCTAAATATTTAAAAATTTGTCTTGGGCTTGACATTTTTCCCTCACCATACTCGCCACAAGCCATTTCACCTTTCTCAGGACCAATGAATAGATACCCGTAATTTTTTAAATTTTTAACATTATTTTGGGTTGCTTTATGTGTCCACATCCTCACATTCATAGCAGGCACTAGTAATATATTTTTGTTCGATGCTAAAATTACAGTTGTAGCTAAGTCCTCTGCCTTTCCTATACTTAGTTTTGTCATAAAATTTGCTGTTGTTGGCATCACTATTATTAAGTCAGCCCATCTTGATAAAGATATGTGATCTATTTCTGCCTCTGTATCTTTATCAAAAATACTTTCAAATGTTTTAGAGTTAGTAAGAGTAGTTACTGATAATGGAGTTACAAATTCTTTACCACTTTTAGTTAATATTGTTTTAACTTCATTATTATTTTTTCTCAATAACCTTATTAAATCTAAAGATTTATAAGCAGCAATACCTCCCCCGATAATAATAAGTATTTTCTTATTTTTTAAAGTCATGATTAATTAAAATACTAATAAAAAGATAATTACAATACCAAAAAAACTAAGAAGTATATTATTTCTAAAGTTTTTAAATTTCATTTGCTCAATTTCTAAATTTTTATTAGTTCCAACAGATAAATTAAGTTTTCCCTCTGAAACCAATTTTAGAGCATAATCAGCTCTATCAATAAATTGTGGTAAATCTGGTATTCTTTTTATTATTTCAGATGACGTATTGATTGCTTTATCAATGGATGATTTTGGACTTTTAATATTTTTAAGCCAATCTTCAAGCACTGGTCTTGAAACCTCCCAAATATTTGTTTCTGGGTAAAGTTTTCTGGCGACACCTTCAACTACAACCATGGTTTTTTGTAGTAATAATAATGGCGGTTGAGTTGCCATATTAAATTTTTCAGTAATTTCAAATAATTGAGCGAGTAAGTTCCCGCCAGAAATATCTTTTATGGATTGTCCAAAAATTGGCTCTCCTACGGATCTAAGAGCCTGTGCAAACTCCTCTTTTGAGGCATCTTGAGGCACGAGACCAGCTTGAAAATGTACCTCAGCTACTTTTACATAATCTCTTTTTATAAATCCATAAAGTATTTCCGCTAAAAATCTTCTATTATTTTTATCAAGCCGTCCCATTATGCCAAAGTCAACAGGAATGATGTTTCCCTTTTTGTCAACGAATAAATTTCCTTGATGCATATCCCCGTGGAAAAAACCGTCTCTAACCGCTTGTGTTAAAAAAGATTGTATTAAATTTTCTGCAAGATTTTTAAGGTCAACCCCCATTTCTTTTAATTTTTGATGTTCTCTAATTGAAGTTCCGTTAACCTTGTCTAAAGTTAATATTTTTTTAGTTGTGTAGTTCCAATAAATTGTAGGGACATTAAAACCAACATCTTTTTTTGTATTTTCAAAAAGTTCATTTGCAGCAGCTGCTTCAAATCTTAAATCCATTTCTATGTTAGTAATTTCTCTTAGAAGGTGAACCACTTCAACTAATTTAAGCCGTTTAGCTTTAGAAATTGTATTCTCTATAATATAAGCAAACAACATCAAGGCGTCTAATTCTTCATTAAACAGTTTCTCAATATCAGGTCTTAATATTTTTATAGCAACTTCTTGTTCTCGATTTTCTATTTTAATTTTTGCTAGGTGGACTTGGGCAATTGAAGCAGCAGCAATTGGCTCACTTAGTTCACTTATATCTTTAAAATAATTTTCTCCAATTTCTTTTTTTATAATCTTTTTGGCATCATGTAATTCAAAAGCTGGAACTTTGTCTTGTAGTTTTTCTAAATCATTTGCAAGTTCCTCACCAATTATATCTGGTCTAGTTGCAAGAAACTGCCCTAGCTTAATAAATGTTGTTCCCATACCTTGTAAAGCTAAACAGAGCTTTTCTCCAGGTGATTTCTTTTCCTCCATAGATTTTGCAGGCGCACCTAAAGACATGAAGTTGAAGAATAAATTTAAGCTCGATGGAATCTTATGAATTTCGTTAATGGTACTAATTGCCCCTGAGGTAGATAATCTTCTTGCTAAGTAGAATAATTTAATAATTCTTTTTAACATTTATATTTTCCAACCTGAATGCACTGCTGATAAACCATTCGAAAGGTTCCGAAATTCTATTTTAGAAAAACCATTTTTGGACATTAATTCAGCAAGTTGTTCTTGATTATAAAACTTATCAATACTCTCAATCAAATATTTATAAGGTTTTTCTGAACCTACTATGATTTTTCCTAGATAGGGAATTGTTTTTGAGTATTGTTTATAAATAAAGTTTAGCAACTCATTATCCACTTTCGAAAACTCTAAGCACATAAAACGTCCACCAGGTTTTAAAACTCTTAAAGCTTCTTTAAGAGTTAAATTTATATCAGTAACATTTCGTATCCCATAACTTATAGAATAATAATCAAAGGAGTCATCTTTACACGGTATTTTCTCAGCAGGAGCTTCGATCCATTTTATATTTTTGTAATTTTGGAGTCTGTTTTTACCTTCTTTTAACATTTCTAAATTAGGCTCTATACAAGTAATTTCACCTGAGTTATTTGATCTATTTAAAAAAAGTTTTGCTATATCACCAGTGCCTGAACCCACGTCTATTAAATTTTTTTTTGGCTGAGGGTTCATCCAATCAATAAATTTTTCTTTCCACAGGCGATGAACACCTAACGACATAATATCATTCATTAAGTCGTATTTTTTATGAACTTTTGAAAATACATAATTGACTAATTTATTTTTATCTTGAATATTAGATTTCATAAAAGAATTATATGCCAGAATTACCCGAAGTTGAAGTTGTTAAACAGTCCCTAGAGAGAAAAATATTAAATTTAAGAATTAAAAAAATTAAGATCAATGATGGCAAATTGAGATATATAGTCGATAAAAACGAACTTTTTAATTTAGTCGGCAAAAAATTTAAAAAAATAGAAAGGAGATCTAAATACTTAATTTTTCATTTAGAAAAGCATATTACAATGATAGCTCATCTAGGAATGACAGGTAAATTTTTTTTTATTGATAAAAAAAACAAAAAATTCAAAACAAGCTTCTATTACGATCTAAACTTAGAAAAAGACAAAAAACATGATAGGATAATTTTTATTTTTCAAAATGATGAAAAATTAATTTATAATGATATTAGAAAATTTGGTTTTGTAAAATTTTGTAGGGCGGTTGATTATTATAAGAATCGACACATAAGAGACTTGGGCCCAGAACCTTTATCTAAAGATTGGGATCAAAGATATTTTAAAAGATATATATTTGGTCGAAATAGAACCATCAAAAGTATTTTGATGGATCAAAAATTTGTATCTGGATTAGGAAATATTTATGCTAACGAAATTTTATTTTTGAGCAAAATCAAACCTACGCGAAAAGTCAAAAAAATTAAAGAGTTTGAGATAAAAAAGGTTATTAATTACACAAAAAAAATTCTTAAAAGTTCAATTAAGTATGGGGGATCTTCTATTAAAGATTTTTCTAGTGACAATGGAAAAAAAGGAATCTTTCAGCAATATTTTAAGGTTTATGGTAGAAAGGGAAAAACATGTTCTAATATAGATTGCAACTCAATTATTAAAAGGACAATAATTTCAAATCGAGCAACTTTTTTTTGTAATAAATGTCAAAAATAATAAAGTTGACCGTTATTATAGCTACATATATACAATCTAAAAAATGCCAAATACTAAATCAGCAATAAGAAGAGTAAGACGAGTTAAAAAACAAACTCAAATTAACAGAATACGAAAGAGCAAATACAAAAATGCGATTAAACAGATGGAAAATCTTATTAAATCGAAAGAAAAAGACAAAGCAAAAAAAAATTTTTCAAAATTTCAATCAATTCTAATGCAGGTTGCTAAATCTGGAGTAGTAAATAAGAAAACTGTTTCCAGAAAGATTTCGCGAATTTCAAAAAAGCTGAAATAAATTAAATCATCAATCTAAAGTTGATTAGTACCTTATTAAATTTTCTATATTTAGAAAAAAATAATTTTTAAATCAAAATATTGTTTTCTTTTTTAAGTTGTAAATTTTAAATTTCTATCTGCGCGTTAACGTTACAACCTAATTATATTTTTTTTTTGCTTTTTTAAAAAAATTCTTGCAAATATTTTTAAAAGATCGTTTATAGAAAGTTCATTACAAATTTACTACATGGAAAAAAATAATATTAAATCACAAAATCTCTATGTTTCAGAGGAAGAAAAAATATTAAATTGGGAAGAAGTCCAAAACGCTTTTAAAACGACATTTGGAGGAGAAATTTATAACAGCTGGTTGCAAAAAATTTCTCTTATTAAAGAGTACAATGATTTTCTTGTTTTAGGCGTTCCAACAAGATTTTTTAGAGATTGGATTGTATCTAGATATTTAGATAAAATATTAGAGCAATTAAGAGGATTTAAGCTAAGCATCAATAGGATAGAATTCAAGATAATCGAGGATAATAAACAAACTCAAGAACTTTTGAAAATTCCTGATATAAATAAGATAACAGAAATTAAAGACTCAATTTTAAACTACAATAGATTAAATCCTAACTTAAACTTTAAAAATTTTATCCAAGGTAAAAGTAATGATATTGCCTTATCATACTCTAAGAAAGTGTGTGAGCATATATCCAGATATAATCCATTATATATCTGCGGTGGTGTGGGTCTAGGTAAAACTCATCTTTTAAATGCTATTGGATTAGAATTACAAAGCGAAAATAATGTCATGTTTATATCTGCTGAAAGATTTATGTATCATTTTATCAAATCTATAAAAAAGAATGATATGGTAAATTTTAAAGATTTCTTCAGAAAATCATCAATATTTATTATTGATGACATTCAATTTATTAGTGGAAAAGAGAGCTTACAAGAGGAGTTTTTTCATACTTTTAATAGTTTGATGGACAAAGGTTCTCAGATAATTATCTCTGCAGATAGAGCACCAACTAAATTAGATAGGATGCAAGAGAGAATAAAGTCAAGATTAGGTGGTGGTTTAGTAGTAGATATAGAAGCCCCAGATTTAGATTTAAGGATAAAAATAATTAAGATGAAAATTGAAGAAATACAAAATCAATTTAAAGAAAATATAAGTTTAAACGACGAGGTAATAAATTTCATAGCCTCCGAAAGTAAAACGAATATCAGAGAATTAATCGGCGTTCTTAACAGAGTAATAGCATTTAGTCGAGTGCATAATAAATTTTTGACTGTTTCAGACTGTAAAAATATTCTAAAGGACGTTTTTAATCAAATAAGAGTAATTACTGTTGATAAAATACAAAATGTAGTTTCAAATTTTTTCAATATTTCATTGAGCGATATGCTATCCCAAAGGCGCTCTAGACCTTTAGCTAGGCCAAGACAGATTGCAATGTATTTATCTAAAAAAATGACAAGTAGATCTTTGCCAGAAATAGGAAGAAGATTTTCTAATAGAGACCATACAACTGTAATTCATGCCGTTAAAACAATCTCAAGATTATCAGAGCAAGACGATGAAATGAAAAAGAATATAAATCAGATAAAAAGTCTTTTACAAGAACAATCTTGAAATGCAATTTGTAGTTAAGCGAGATCATTTATTGAAATCATTAAATTTTGTTCAAGGTGTGGTTGAAAAAAAAAACACCTTGCCCATTTTGTCAAATGTTTTACTTCAAATTAAAGATAAAAAGTTGTCAATAGTCGCTACAGACTTAGATATAATCTTTTATGATGAAATAGCAGATATAAAAGTTATCACTGAAGGTAGTACTACTACATCAGCAGCAATACTTTATGATATTCTTAGAAAAATTTCATCTAATTCAAATTTGAATTTCAATTTAAAATCGGAAAACAAGCTTAGTTTAAAAAGTGATAATTCAGATTTTAATCTACTTTGTCTACCAACTGATAATTTTCCAACTTTTGCTGATGATTTCAATGGCCAGGAAATTCCAATTAACAATAAAAGATTTCTAAAGTTATTGAATAAAACTAGAATTTCAATTTCTAACGATGATACAAGACATTATTTAAACGGAATTTTTTTACATATAACAGAGGCTAATGGAAAAAACTTTTTAACAGGCGTAGCTACGGACAGTCATAGGCTTTCCTCTAGCAGCTTAGAAATTGAAGATACAAGCGACTTTAGATCAGTTATTTTACCAAAAAAAACAGTTTTTCAGTTATGCTCACTTTTAGCTGATAATAACAGTGATTTAATTATGCAAATAATTGAAAATAAAATCCAATTTAAAATTGGAAAAATAAAATTAGTTTCAAAAGTAATTGATGGAAAATTCCCAGATTATAAAAAAGTTGTACCTACACAAAATGAAAAATCACTTATAGTTTCGTCCAAAGATTTTGTAAGTTCAATCGAGAGAGTAGCTAGTGTTTCTATAGATAGAAAAGAAGGAGTAAAATTATCAATTAGTAAGGATAACGTGCAAGTTTCTGTAAATAGTGCTAATTCTGGCGAGGGGAATGAAAAAATTGGTGCCAAATTCAATTCTGAAAATTTAAACATAAGTTTTAATTCTAAATATTTAATTGAAATAGCTTCTGAAGTAGAAGATAAGAATTTAAAAATGAATTTTAAAGATCCTGTATCACCTGTTTTAATTGAGGATGCAGCAGATAAAAACAGTTACTATGTGATAATGCCAATGAAAATTTGAAAATTTCTCAGATTAGAAATTAATTTTATTTTTGCTTTAAAATCCATTGATATTGAATACTTCTAGTTCAGCTATGATGGGCCTGATTTTATATTAGATAAAAAAAATGGTATGTTAAGAATTCTTTAAAAAAAAAAATGTCAAAAAATTCAAATTTAAATAGAAACCAGTCTTATGGCGCAGACTCCATAAAGGTATTAAAAGGTCTAGATGCTGTAAGAAAAAGACCTGGCATGTATATTGGTGATACCGACGATGGGTCCGGCCTACACCATATGGTTTTTGAAGTAGTTGATAATTCAATAGATGAAGCGCTAGCTGGTTTTTGTAAAAATATAATTGTATCGATAAATCCGGATAACACAATTACTGTAGAAGATGACGGTAGGGGAATACCAGTGGACTTACACAAAGGAGAAAAAATCTCTGCAGCAGAAGTTATAATGACCCAATTACATGCTGGAGGTAAATTTGACCATGACTCTTATAAGGTTTCCGGAGGCCTTCATGGTGTAGGTGTTTCTGTAGTAAACGCATTATCAGAAAAACTTTCTTTAAACATTTATAGAGATGGTAACGAATATGAAATAAATTTCAAAGATGGAAATTCTATTAAACCTTTAAAAAAGATTGGAAAAACAAAAAAAAAGGGTACAAAAATAAATTTTTTACCGTCTAAAGAAATTTTTTCCTCAATTAAGTTTAGTACTTCAATTTTAGAGAAGAGAATAAGAGAGCTTGCGTTTTTAAATAAGGGAATTTCAATAACTTTACTTGATAAATTAAATAAAAAAAATAAAGAATTTGTTCATAAATATGATGGAGGGATCGTTGAATTCGTTAAACATATTAACAATAAAAAACCAATTTTAGTTAATAAAAATGAAAAAGAAGTTTTTAAAAGACCTGTATATGTTACATCCGTTAAAAACAACGTTATAGTTGAATGTTCCTTTGAATGGAATGCAGGATACACTGAAGAGGTTTTACCTTTTACGAACAATATACCTCAAAAAGACGGTGGAACGCATTTATTGGGTTTTAGAAGTGCTTTGACACGAGTGATAAATAAATACTCTTTAGATAGAAATAACAAAAAAAATAAATTAACACTCTCCGGAGAAGACATTAAAGAAGGATTAACAGCAGTTCTTTCGATAAAAATGCCTGATCCAAAATTTTCATCTCAAACTAAAGACAAACTAGTTTCCTCAGAGATTAGGAATATTGTTGAGAATATTATTAACGAAAAAGTTTCTACTTGGTTTGACCAAAATCCTTCGGTAGCAAAAACAGTTATAGAAAAAATTACTCAAGCAGCTATGGCAAGAGAAGTTGCGAGAAAGGCAAGAGATAGTGTCAGACGAAAAGGGACTTTTGAATTATCGGGTTTACCTGGAAAATTAGCAGACTGTCAGATTCAAAAAAGAGAAGGAACAGAATTATTTATAGTTGAGGGCGATTCAGCAGGCGGTTCAGCAAAACAGGGAAGAATAAGAGAGTTTCAAGCAGTTTTACCTTTAAGAGGTAAAATATTAAATACTTTTGTTAATGGTAAAAAAAACGGGGAGGACCAATCTACTAAAGCTCTCTCTAAAATGATGTCTTCAAGTGAAATCGTAACATTAATCAATGCACTAGGAACTGGGTCAAAAGATTTTAACATCGAAAATTTGAGATATGACAAGATAATTATTATGACCGACGCGGATGTAGATGGCTCACATATAAGAACACTTTTACTTACATTTTTCAATAATTATCCTTTCAATCAACTAATAGAGAATGGACACATCTATTTAGCTCAACCTCCTTTGTTCAAAGTTACCAAATCTAATAAAAGTGTTTATATTAAAAATGAAAAAGCATTAGAAGATTATATTTTACAAACAACTAAAATAGATAAAAAAATTAAAAAAGGTTCATCTGATTATAAACAATTTATTCAAGATCAAAGAGAAAAATTATCAATTCAAAGATTCAAAGGTCTTGGGGAGATGAATCCAGAAGAGCTGTGGGAAACAACTCTAAATCCTGATAATAGAACAATGCTAAGAGTTCAATATACGAAAGGTACAAAAGACAAATCCAAAGAAGATCAAAAAATGATTGAGGTTTTGATGGGTGATGAAGTTGCCCCAAGAAAAGATTTTATAACCAACAATGCTCTTGATGTTATTAATTTAGATATCTAAAAATGAATTTCTCTACTCTTTTCCGTACAAAAGAGAACTTAAGCTTAGATAAAAATACATTAACAATATTAAGGTATATAGCCATTATCGGC
>MDTA01101111.1_pt1 | contig 12728 bp, 10 predicted proteins | sample 811151 | NCBI WGS metagenome assembly MDTA01 (sample SAMN05326648, study PRJNA326480) | marine metagenome | isolation source: seawater | place: Indian Ocean: South | collected 2010
TATTCGTGCCCATCTCTCTTATCTCTGATCGCCACAAACATCTCCTTCATTCCAATAGTCCGCGTATCGATCGAAAAACCCGAGATTGCGTCAGGCATCTTTCCAACCCATGAGCCCTTCGCCCATTTCGCTATTTGCTCTGGATGATAATCCACCATGAGTTATGCCATAGCCTTTGCCTTCAGCAATTCCTTCGCTACCTGTCGATCATCAAAAGGAATCGCAGTGTATTGCACTTCTTGAAATTCCTCATGCCCCTTGCCTGCGATCAGGACGCAATCCCCGGATTTCGCTTCATCGAGCGCCAAGCTTATCGCTCTCCTTCTATCCTCAACGAATGAGATGTCCGATCCGGCAGAAATTCCCTTTCGCATATCCTTGAAAATCTCATTCAAACTTTCCGTTCTTGGGTTGTCGGCAGTCGCCCAAATTCGGTCAGCACCGGCACAGGCAACGCGGGTCATCTCAAGCCTTTTTCCCTTATCTCGATCCCCTCCGCACCCGAACACCACATGAAGATTTCCGTCCGTACACTCTCGTAGCATCCCCAGGGCATTACGCAAGGCATCCGGAGTATGGGCATAATCCACCACCACTTTAAACCCCTGTCCTCTCTCTATTTTTTCCATTCTCCCATCAACCCCCTCAAAGGATCCCACTTTTCGAATGGAGTCGGCTACGTCCCTTCCAAGGGCGTGCAAGATTGCGAGCGAAGCCAGCAGATTCATCACATTATATCGCCCCAGCATAGGGCTTGTAACCATGTGCGAACCACATGGACTTTCCAAAAGAAATTCCGTCCCCTGATCATGCACGGCCAAATTCCTAGCCTTGAACTCATTATCCGGACCCAGTCCAAACTTTAATACCCTAACTTGTGGTGGCAAAGATTCCGCCAGTCTCAAACCATACGGACAATCCCCATTTATCACTGCTATTTTGGGCATCGATCCGTTCTCGCCATTGAATATCTTTCTTTTTTCTCGATAGTATTCTTCCATACCATCATGATAGTCCAAATGGTCTCTGGAAAGATTCAGGAACGCAGCAACTTCCAACTGCAAACCGGATACCCTTTGCTGATGGATACCATGCGAACTGACCTCCATAACCGCCTCCGAGCATCCTGCGACAAGCATACTTTTTAACAGAGGGTACAAATCCGCCGATTCGGGCGTCGTTCGGAAGGAAGGTACCTCACGATCACCCAAGTGATAGCGAACCGTACCAATCAAGCCTACGGGTTTCCCAGGCTCTTCCAACAAATGACGAGTCAAAGTGGTCACTGTGGTTTTTCCATTCGTTCCAGTCACCCCGACCAAATTCAATGCTGCGTCAGGATTTCCGTGATATCTACGAGCCCAACTAGCCATAGTTTTTCTGGCATCGGAAACCTTGACTTTCGCGACACTCGCGGGAATATCCGTCGAATCCTTCTCTGTTACGATCGCATGAGCCCCGCGATCGATCGCATCCTTGATGTAACTGGCTCCATCCGTCCGCATTCCCGGCATCGCAAAAAATGCGCATCCAGGGGTCACTCTCCTACTGTCCGAAACCAAGGCATTGACCAAAAGATCCTTATCTCCGTTAGTCATGGATTCACCATCGACCAGCAATTCCCCTAAGTTCTTTTTCCCATTCATCCGATTTCTAACCGCATCCATGGACTCCATTTTCTCCCTTAACGTTTTCATATCATCAGTCTTACAAGGCACTCACTCCATTCACTTTTCCCGAAATTAGATTTGGGATTTCATTCTTTGGCTCTAAGCCCAAATATCCAATGATCCTCTCCCCTACCCTCCTAAACGAAGGGGCAGCCACACTTCCGCCATATCCAAGCAGACCTTTCTTCATTTTAGGTTCGTCCACCACTACAGTGATAACGACCGAAGGATCCTCCGCTGGAAAGTACCCTACAAATGAAGCTACGTGATGCCTGTTCGAATATCTTCCATCAATAATTTTTTGAGTCGTTCCCGTTTTTCCGGCAACCGCAAATCCATCGAGTCTGGCTTGCCTAGCCGTACCCTCGGTAGAAACCACACTGACCAACATTTCACTCAAGGTTTTTGCTACACTTGATGATACGACTCGCCTCACTGGTTTTGGATTAAAGGGGACGACTGTCTTTCCCTTTTGATCAAAAACTCGCTCAACGAATTGGGGTTTCATAAGAATCCCGTCGTTTGCCACTGCCGACATCGCTTGGTGAATCTGCATGGCAGTAACACTCACCGCATGCCCCATAGGTAATCTCGTTATAGTCAAACCATCCCAATTTTTCGGGGCATGAAGCATTCCCCGCCGCTCTCCCCCAATCCCAAAACCGGTTTTACTTCCAAAGCCAAATGCCTTGCAATAATCATACAACCTTCCAGCGCCTAACTTTATTCCAAGCTGGGCAACTCCACGATTACTCGATTTTTGCACAACCTTGCTGACACTGATTTCCCCCAAGGGTTTATGGTCACTGGGGAGACGAAGCAATTTGCTCCCTCTGCGGTAAGTTGACTTCGAACAATCAACCAAGCAATCAGCGGAAACAAGACCTTCATTCAGCGCACCACATACCGGCACAATCTTAAAAGTCGAACCAGGTTCGTAAAGGTCTGACAAGGCACGGTTTCTTTGTGTTGCCAAATCAGCTTCAAAAAATAAATTCGGGTCAAAATCAGGAGCATTGGCCAAAGCCAAGACATAACCCGACTTGGGATCGCTTACGATCATGCTAGCGCTCAATGGCTCGAAATCTTCGACCACTCTCTTCAATTCCTCCTCAACCATGTCTTGAATCATACGATCCAAACTTAATTCCACGTTTAATCCATCCATAGGCTTTACTTCAAAAGCTCGATGCTGAGGCATTTCCCTACGCATTCCATCCTTTTCACTTTCCAACCATCCATCCTGTCCCTTCAAATAGTAATCGGCAAAACGCTCCACTCCCATGGTTGCCGTACCCTCCTTATTGACAAAACCCAGAACATGGGAAGCAAGACTCCGGTTCGGATACAATCTTGAATGCTTGAAATTTCCATATACTCCCTTGATGCCAAGTTTCCTGATTTCGCGGTATATTTTCTCATCCACTTCTTCCTTCAACTTAATCCACCTCACGTTCCGTATTTCGCCATTGTGCGCGAGGGACTTTCTCGTCAATTTGTCCGCAGACTGGTGAAGCGAGTTGACTTCCAAATTCAATAATTTCGCCAACTCATCAAACTTCATCCTATCATCATCCGAAATTGAATGCGGATCCATACCCACCTCGACCACGGAACGAGTCGTTGCAAGCAAATTACCCTTCCGATCCACCACATCTCCTCTTCGAGCCTGCAAAGAGATGAAATTCTTGCGGGCTCCGTTTGCGATTTCAGAATATTTTTCGGCGTTAAACACTTGCAAGTGAACCAAGCGAACACCGAGAGAGCAGAACGCGAATACAATTAAGAAAAAAACCAAATAAAACCTAAAGGATAAAATAAACAGGCTTTTCATCCTACCGACTTCCTGCGTACTCCCCTCTCACTGCAAAACGTGATTGATTCCTCGATCCCTTATCATCGCCCAAACTCTCCAAAAGATTTTCTCTGGAAACATGGAAAGTTTTGGAAGAGTCGGGCATCGCCAATCGCCCCATCACCATCGATGCCAAAGTCGAAGGTCGCAAGGCTCTTGATCTCTGCCCCCTCAACTCCTGAACCTCACGAGAGACGATTTCCCTTTCATCCTCCAACTCACCGCAACGCTTCGCAACTTTTGAGATATCCATCCTCATCCATACGATAACTATAGATCCGGTTCCAAAAATTCCTACAAGTAGAAGAATCAATGCTATGGTTCGCTTCTTCATATTTCTGGTTGTGATATTTTCCTTAGTACCCGCAAACGAGCCGAACGACTGCGAGGGTTCGATTCGATTTCACTTTTCGAAGGAAAGATAGCTTTCGCCTGAACCATTTCTGCATAGGCAGTCCGGTCTTGAGCAAAAGATGAATCTCCACGATGAATCGGACGGCCGGACATTTTCCTCATAAACCTCTTGACAATTCGATCTTCCAAGGAGTGAAAGGAAATAACCGCTAAAACGCCCCCATCCCGCATAGCCCTAAATGCCTTGGGTAAAGTCATTGCGAGAGCCTCCAACTCACCATTAATGGCAATCCTTATACCCTGAAAAGTCTTGGTTGCCGGGTGGATCCTCTGCCTTCCCCTCTGTCCTCCGACTGCATTCGAAACCAATTCAGCCGCACTCATGGTTCTTTTTAAAATGCCGGTGCCTCTAGCATCCACAATCGCATTGACGACCCGACTCCAGCGTCTCTCCTCACCATACTCACGAACTGCTCGTATAAGACTCTCCCGAGAAGCGGTCTCCAAAAACTCTGCGGCGCTTTGCCCCTCTCTCGGATCCAATCTCATGTCGATCGGCGCGTCCAATTTGAATGAAAAACCCTTACTCGGTTCCATCAATTGAAAAGAGGATATCCCAAGATCCATAAGAACCCCATCAAACTCGCCTTCCGAGGAGAATTGATCGATTTTGCTGAAACTCGCGTCTCCGAAACGAAACCGTTCTCCAAACTCATCCTTAACGCTCTCGGCACGAAGGCATGCATCCGGATCGCAATCCATTGCAAGCAAACTCACGTCAGGATTGGCGGCAAGAATGGAGCGACTGTGCCCTCCTCCCCCGAAGGTGAGATCCGCAAAGGATCCACCTGCCTCAGGACTCAAGAAGCTCAAGCATTCCTCAAGCAGGACAGGAATATGCCTCACTGCCGCTGGAGAACAAACAAATTCAACCGCTCCACAATACATCCATCTCCCCCAATTTCCACCATTTACCCGCGCCTAAACATACGCGAGGGAGAGGAGCGTGATTCACGAAACGATATCCCCTTCGCGGAGTAACATCCCTAAAAGTTACTCCTTTTTCGTGTATTTGCATCACAGCCCCAACTCCCTCATCGCATCAAAAACATTCCGCTCATCAGCGGTTGGTCTTGATTCGTATCCATCCTCGGACCAAATCGCAAAAGCGGAGAAATTTCCCACCAATACGGCTTTCCCCTTAATTCCTGCGTGTTCCAAAAGTTTATCATTCAAATTGATTCTTCCCTGTTTGTCGCATCCGAAAGAGTGAGCTTTCGAAAAGAGTTCCATAAGCAAAGCTTGAGCTCGCGTATCGCTCAAACTTGCTTCAGCCACTTTTTCCTCAAGACGCGCGACCATCTTGGGAGGATAAACGGTCACATATCCCCCAGGGTTCGGTAAAGCCAGGTAAGTGTTATCACCACCGGGAATCCTCCACTTCGAAGGAATCGTCACCCGACCCTTTGAATCCAAGGCATGAGTGAATTCTCCTACGAAAAAAGTTGTTCCTGACTCCGGCACGTCTTTATCCCTGACTATCCATACAATTCCATTTCTCACCATTTCTTGCCATTTTAACCCACCATGGTCAAGTTTTTTTTATTTTTTTTGATTTTCCGCGCACAAATGCTTCTCAAATCAAACATTGCTTGCATGGATTCGGGGAACTCTTTTAGTTCCTGAATCATGGAAAAGTTGGAAAAGGCGCGAGTGGACGAAGTTCTGGTCCTCCAAGGTCTTTGCGAAACTAGAAGCCAAGCCAAAGCGTTCGTTTTGGCAGGCCAAGTTAGGTTGGGATCCCAAAAATTGGATAAAGCCGCAAAACTTATTCCAACCAATGCGCCAATTTCACTAGAACGCCCCATGCCCTACGTGGGCAGAGGCGGATTAAAGATGGAAAACTTTCTCAGGGAGTCAGGCATCCCGCCCCCCTCCTGTCACATTCTTGATCTTGGAGCCTCAACCGGTGGGTTCACGGATTGTCTTTTGCAAAGTGGGGCAAAGGGTGCGACCTGCATTGACGTAGGGCATGGCCAACTTCATTACAAACTAAGAACCGACCCCAGAGTAACAAACTTCGAAAAAACCAATATTAGGAGTTTGAAACCCGAAGAGGTCCAGGGAAGCCCATTTTCTTTCGTGGTCATGGACTTATCCTTCATATCCTTGCGCAAAGTACTATCCTCGGCATGGAATTTCGTGAAAAGCAAAGGAATTCTCGTTGCCTTGGTCAAACCGCAGTTCGAATGCAGAAAGCAAGAGGCGGATCAAACGCGTGGTATAATCAGAGACGAAAAAATTAGAAGACGAGTGGTGCATGAGATCATTGACTTTGCGCAAAACGAATTGCCAATGAGCGAACTTGTGGAAAACGTCGAAGCTTCGCCTGCGGGAACGGATGGAAACAGGGAATTTTTTCTTGCTTGGAAAAAACACCTCCAATGAAAGAAAGGGGTGGATTACTCGGTCAAAACTTGAAGAGATTTCAGGATTTGGTCACGACTTCTCTCGGCCCGGGCTAACTCCAAGTCGGAAACCCGTTCTTTCATTTTGTCAGGATCCATCTCCTTGGATCTCATTGAGTAAACTCCTCTCAAACGAACGAAAATCGCTTGATCACCCGATCTTTCGAGCTCAGTCCATTGGGCGTTTGCTTCCAAGCCCGAGCAAGCTTCGGCCAAACGAGTCGCAAGGACTCTTTCTTCGTTCAATGCGGCCTGCTGTTCCCTTAGATCATCAATGGAAAGGTCAATTGCTTCCTTTCGTTCGATTTGGGAAGCGGTTGCATTGGCTTCCCTCTCCGCATCGGAAATTTCCTCTCGCTCGGACTCCAGCTTTGTAAGTAGACTGGAAATGGAACGGGATTTTGAATCATAGGAAGAGCGAATACCTGCTCCGTCTTTTGCATTCACACTGACCATGAGTCCTGTCCCATAGACGCTTTCATTTCCCTCCTCCAAGGATTGGAGCACATGATCCGTTCTATCCGCAAAAGTATCCGACTTTCGCTTGTCGGCAAACTCGCGATACAACAATGAAAAAGATGCTTCATCAAATGAACCGGGAGACTGCTCAGTCTTTCGGTCCAAGACAAAGACGACAAAGCCATCTCTGGACTTTCGGATGGAGCGCGTGAAAAAGATTCGCTCATTCAAAGCGGCAACTTCGGCAAGAGGTTCCCGGTTCGTCCTTCTCTCACTCTCTCTTCTCTCCAAACCGAGAACTCTACCCTGCAAACCCATTTCCGATTGAGAAAAAGTAATGGGTCGAAGAGTTGCCTCATCCATTTCAAGCAGTTCCTTGAACTCCGGAGAATTTCTCCTTTTGGGGTACGATGCGTATTTCGTTCTCAGGCGATCGCCCAATTCATTCAGCGAATCCAAAAGATCAAGGGCTCTTTCCTTGGCCAAGTCCTCGGCTTCTCTTTCGGCATCGATTCGGTCGCCATCCAAAATTCTTTGACGGACTTGCTCCTTGACCTCCTCGAAGGTGACCTCCTTTTCAACGGATTGGTTAAGATCGGTCGCATTCAGATCCAACAAGGCAAGAGTGGCATTTTCTTCCGAAGCATTGGAGTCGGTTGGGCCCACGGGTCCTTTTGCTCCCTGATCATCCAAGGAAGGAGGGTTCGGAACTTCGAACTCAAAGCGATTCCGCTCAAAATAAGATCTCATTCGGGAATCGTCCGGTTCGGGAGGTAGTGACAAAAATTTCTTGGGAGAAAAAAGGACGGCGGTTGCAAAGGTACGAGCCGGTTTCGCAAAAAGATCGTCTTCCTTCCGCTCGTCGTGAAAGACGGCCAATTCATCCTTGAGCATGTCCTCCACAACAACTCGCTCTGAGTTTGAGGAAACCTCAGGATAGGTTGAGGTAAGAGCCGTTCTTTGCGGAGTCAGTAGAAAATGGTTCTTTTTCCGATCGGTGATGAAACCAAGGTCGGCTTGCTCCACGGCCTTGCTTAATTGAACGAGGCTGGAATCGACTGCTTCTCCCAATTGGACGAAAACTTCAGTGCCATTGCTATCTCTTTTCTCGTTGACGAAAACAAAATCATGAGACTTCGAACCAATCCTGAAGGACAAACGATCCTTCTCCAGAGGCTGTTCGTTCAGGCTGACCTTGAACATTACGGGGTCGACCAGATCGAGATCCTCTTGCCTTACGGATAAAAGGTCGGCATCCCATGCAAAACCGGATGCATGCAAATCAAGTTCACCTTCCTTATTCAATGCGAATCCAACTTGGGAAAAGGACCGGTCAATCTCGCGTGCCCGGAAGTGCGAGTAAAGGATGCTTTCCAAATGGCGAACCGGGACTCCATTTCTCTGACCCACGAAAGCAAAGGCTCTAGTTCGGTTTTCCTCGTTGCTGAGAGTGGGATCCAGATTCTCAACGAACTGGCTGAAATGAAAGTTGAGTTGCGGGTGGTTTAAATTCAAAGGCAAAAACCCCCATAGATCGGCGTAGTGGTCCATTATGATCTTCGCCTGTATGGACGATTGAGAAAACTCGTAATCGTAAGCCCCGGCGCGAGCGATTTCTCTTACCTTGAATGAATTGGGCAAATTAGGCCAAGATTGCATGAAACCGAACAATCTCTGCAAAGCAGCCTGATCGACTTCTTCACGGTTCGCTTGAAATGCAGCCTGCACTTGAGCTTGCAGGTTTTCCATGAAGCGGGCATCCGCTTTCTGCATCGCTTCCGGCAAAGGAGAAACCAAAGCTCCGAAATCCGAGGCGGCGCGGTTGTAAATCGAAAGTTTTCGATTTTCATCGGGATCGTTCAAATCCACGCCGTAGAAGTCCCTTCGTTCGCGATTGGGATCCGGAAACAAATCAAATACGGATGATCCTTGAGCTAGATACAAAACAAAAGCAAAAATCACCACTATAAGTAAAAGATAAAAAACAAACTTCCCCTTTTTGGAGATGAAGTTTTGAATGGCTGTAATCATAAGAACAAAGGGTTAAAAAAAGCTTTTTATGATGACAAGTCAGGCAGTGAAGTCAAACTTTTGAGCATAGACGAAATCAAAACCATCAATTGCCGACTCGCCTCAATTGAGGCTTGTCGGTAAAGTGTAGCGAACTCATCCAGCTTTGCCTCTTGGATCCATCCTTCTTGAGGAAGGGTCTTAGAATGACCATTTTTTCCAGAAGCAAATCCACGGCATCCTCATCGGACCACTCGAGAAAATACTTGTAAGTCTCGGAACCATCAAGAGTCTGTGGCGAATCTTGAGGCGCAGGCAAACTGACCGCCACCACGATCTTTTCGGAAGCCCACTGCCATTCGCCATGCAAAACCTCCTCTCCAACCCCCTTGACTCTGGCGACCCCATCATCTTCGAAGGAAAGACGCAAGGGGTAGGAAGCTTTTCTGGAAAGCCCTTCATTGCGCATCATAAGCACAGGAGACCCGTCATCATTACTCAAACCATCCTGGGTCTGAAAAGCGTAACGAACGCCACGCTTGATGAGATAATATTCGGATGGGCTCTTATCGTCATCAAACAGTATGACACGTTCGCCATCACCTGCCTCCCACTTCCCTATCCTTCGAACCGCTTCCATCTTAGGATGCCTGAAATTCATTTCGGCATAAGTGCCCTCCGGAGTCTGCTTGAGGATGAGAAGCAATTCACAAGATTCGCTTCCCATAATAACCTTAGCCTGAAAAACTTCATGAACCCAATCCTTGATCTCCCCAGCAAAGCTACCCGAGGGATTCTGCCTGCCGCATGAGCACAAGGATAAGACTATGATCGACAAGGTCGCTTTGCGTATTCCAGACATAAAGAAGTTCGATTACTAAGACGGATTCGTCTGAAATTTCAATCTTTTCCAAACTTGGTTTTTTCAACCTTGCGCAGCTCCCTGTGGTAGAGGGACGATGCCAGAAGAAAACCAAAGGCAAAAAACAATTCCCAACTTCTTCCCCGACCATCCTTCCGCGGAAAGACCAACTCAGCCGCAACAATCTCTCCTCCACTTCTGGAAAAACGTTCCCTCGGGTAGAGCCTAGCGCCGCCATCCTTTGTCTTTCCAGGAAAATAGGTGTCTCGGTCATCCACTCTTTTTATTAGTAAAAGAACCTCCCGCTTGCGGTCGTATCGCAAATAATCAGTCCAATTGTAGTAATCGTTGGGAGAAGTATTACCCTGTCCGATGAATTGCCAAAGTTTCTTATCCCCTTTTTGGTCATTGATTTTCTTGAATCTTCTGAAGCTCATCTTGAACATGCCATCCTCCTTTTCCCACTCTCCAACTACGTTCTGTCCGCCGGATCCCTCGTCGTCATAGGCTCCGGGCACAATCCCCCAAGCCTGCCCTCCCCATAATCCGGCTCCCAACTGATAGCTATCCAAGACGCCCTCCATGCTGTACTCAGTCCAAGGCGCAGGAAACAAAAAGAGATAAAGAAAGCTTAAAAGGAATGCGATGAACGATAAGACACCCGCAAATCCAGTCATATTTCGACGAAACCTTAGGGTTGAGATTTTCTCCGCCAACGCCCATTCGCGTTCCCTTTCCAAACGAATTTCCTCATTGTCTCTGGAAGCCGACCCAGCGTCGGTCTCAACCGTAATTCCGAACTCGGAAAGATCCTCCATCCCCGGTAACGCAGCCATGGAATGAGCAACGGAAGGAAATCCTTGATCGGAACAGGCTCGGGTTGCCCATTCTGACCAATCCTCCCATTCGGTCTCTGATCTCTCTCCGCTTTCAATCACCCGACGAACCACCTGCCCCATCGCAAACAGATCCCATTTCTCCTCCGGGTCAACCCCTGCCTGCGCTTCCTTTGGCCTGAAGCTCGCTCCCATTTCATGAGATTGTTGAGCATCCAAAGTCAGGGTGGGTAGTTCGGATTCATCATTACCATCCTCGCCTCGGCTTTTGAAACAACCGAACCGATATAAACCAAATTCGGCAATCCAGGCCTGCAAAGGATTGGATTCGTTCTCGGTGATGAGAATATTGCTTGGCTTGAGATTGCCGTGAATGAATCCGTTCAAATGAGCCTTATGCAAACCTCGATGCAAATCCGTCATCAAGCCCAACAGGGAATCCTTAGTGATGGAATCCGGCTCCAATCTCAACTTATCTTCAAGGGTGCGAAGAACCTCGAAACCCTGGCTCTCTTCCGAGGCTGGGTCACCCTCACCGGGCTCGGGATTAAACGCCTTTCCCTCGAACCACTCGTAGGAGATCCAATGCTTCCACTTCATGATCCCAAAATCCTTCATGGGCCAAAGACCCACACCTTCCAGTTGTAGCAGGGCTTGGCATTCCTGTTCGAAGAAATCACCAAAGCCCTTTCGGTCGGAAAGTTCCCGGGAAATCAGTTTTACGTATCGGAACTCGCCCTTACTTGAATCCGCGGTGCTTTCGCATCGGTAACTTTGCCCGCAGGAGCCCTCTCCAAGCCAGGAAGTGATTCGGTGAGGGCCAATTCGAGTACCGGAGGAAAGCATGGTTTGGCAGAGCCTTTACCCCCACTTCATCTTATTGCGAAGGACTCGAAAATGAGAATGCCCGGTTTCCTCAAGCAGGGGAAAGGCGCGAATCGAAACCGAGATCTGCAAGGGAAAGACAACCGGAGAAGCAAAAGCGGGTTGCCCGTCTGCGGAGACCAAAGGCTCGTCGGGATTGTCATGAGAATCGACCGAGAGTGAAATCCCTGCCGGAAAAACCACACTTCTACTGGTAAGGGTATGGGCGGAAATTGGGGTCATCATCATTACCTCTGACCCTGGGTGAACAATCGGTCCGCCGGCCGCCAAATTGTAAGCCGTCGAACCGGTGGGTGTTGAAAAAACAATACCATCACAGGCATAATCCGCAACGAGCTCCGATTCCGCGTGCACCGAAAACCGAGCCAGTCTTCCCTCCGATCCACTCTTGACCACCAAATCATTCAAGGCGAAGGATTCCTCTCCTTCTCCCATCGAATAGGACAGCATACTCCTCCGCCTGATCTCGTATCCCCCGCGAAAGATACCTGGCATCTTTCTTTCCATTTCCTCCGGAGAAAAGGTTGCCAGAAAACCGAGTTGACCATGGCGGACACCCGCCACCGGAACGTCATGTCGAACAGCCTGCTTCATCATATTGAGTAAGGTGCCATCGCCTCCTACGACAAAACACGCATCCATCTCCGCAAGCAGATTCTCCGGGGGAGGAAAGGTCATGGTCAACTCAACCTCCAAACCCTCGGACTTGGCCAGGTTTGCCAAGCGGTCGGCAATTTCCCCGGCGCCTGCCTTGGTTGCGTTTCCGACAACTGCAATGCGTTGAAGAGGCTTCATAAGGGAAAGAATGCGAAAAGTAAGGTCATTTGTTTGGATATTCTAGGCAAAGGAAGGGGAATGGGTCAAGAATCCGAAATCCAGTGCAAGGAATTCAGATCAGGGATTTCCGCTTCCTTCAGAATCTGTCGGGATTCCGAGGGAAGTCGATTTCGAAACCATTTTCTCTGCTTTGCAACCAGGCGACGAGTCGATGCATTGATCTCCTTGGGCAACTCGTCCTTGGTTAGTTGCCCCCTTATGTATTGGATCACTTCACGATACCCAATGGAGGACATGGCTGTCGGATTCCCTTGCATCCCTTTCTCCAAGAGTTCGCGAGTCTCTTCAACTAATCCCTCCTTGAGCATTGCGTTCGTGCGATGAGAGATCCGAAGTCCGATTTCTTCGTTTTCACGGTCAAGCCAAACCATGCGTTTGGAAAATTCCGCGAAGGGTTTGGGAAGCTCTTGATAATCCCTACGGATCCGATCCAAGGTCTTGCCCGAACTCAAGCATCTCTCCAAGGCTCGCATCACCCGCCTTGGGTTATGA
>MDTA01061770.1_pt1 | contig 12727 bp, 12 predicted proteins | sample 811151 | NCBI WGS metagenome assembly MDTA01 (sample SAMN05326648, study PRJNA326480) | marine metagenome | isolation source: seawater | place: Indian Ocean: South | collected 2010
TATTATTCTTAATATGATCTGCAAGGACATCACTCTGTGTGAACAGAGGTATCTCCTTAAAAGGATCTGGATCGTTACCAAATATCTTTTTCCCTTTACGTGCGTCTGTAGTACTAAAGACTGTTAACCCATGAGAAGTAATACTCCTACCAAAGGAGTACTGTGCTATCCTTGAGTCCTGAGTTTCTGCAAATTGATACATTGCCTACTCCTCAGTTGCGGCATCTTCTTCTGCTAGTGCTTGTGTAAGTGCTTCAAACTGAAGGTCGAAGTCATCTTCATTATAAACATTAACAACTTGGGTTGTGTTTATTGCACCAACAACAGGATCAACATGAGTAGAATCTGCTCTTGCTACTGCTTCTCTATGGCGCATCAAATCTTCCATAGGAACTACTTGTTCCGTATCAATAATATTATTGAGAGCAATAAGAGTACCAGACATATCACACTCTTCTAATTGATTGTTCTTAACTGCCTGATATACTGCTTCAGCAATCTGAAATCTTAATGGTTCCTTATCTTCAGGTTCTAATGAATCTAGATCCATAGGAATAGGTCCATACCATTCATCATTCTTCAATGTCCCATCATTATAGAACACCTCAAATGTATTGTCTTCTGGATTGAAGTTAGTTGCTTTATAAGTTGGAGCTACATCAGCGTCCAATCTAAATTGTACGTCGATGTTCTCGACATTTGTTGTAGTCATTAGTTTACTTGTCCACCGTTGATTGTACCAGAGGTCAACTTGTTTATATAGGAGACTCCATCAATAGCATTTCCACCAGAGCCAGGTGTTCCTCTTCCAGATCCACCTTGAGCAGTGGATCCCCATCCACCACCTCTACCTCCTGATTTTGAACCACATCCTGAAGCTCCCCCACCATTTCCTGGTGCGTTTACGGAACCATTTTGACCATTGTTTCCTCCTGTTCCTCTCTGTCCTCCTGGATAGCCAATACCACCACCTCCACCGCCTCCTTGTGACGTTGAGAAATTTTGATATGTTGCTTGACACTGACTTCCCTTCATACAACCATATTGTCCTGTATTCTGATATGTACATTGCCCACCACGGCCACCGCCGCCGCCTCCACCGCCGCCAGCGATTTGACCATTATTGATCAGAAGAGATTCTTCTCTTACATATAATGCAGTTTGTCCGTTCTGTCCACCATTGGTATTAGATGTATTTTGTCCAGCTGAACCATTACCACCTTTACCCATTATACGTCTACCACCACCAACAACAATTAGTACCTTAGATCCACCAGTTATATTAGGTATAGTTACACTTCTCTGCCATGAATTTACATATACAACACCATAAACATCAGCACCACCTTGAGTATTATATCCAGAGTATGATAGAGCAGTATCTAAGTCAAATGTATAATTATCAGCTGCTATTGTATTATAAGATCCTGTTTGTAGATCATCAATATTAGATCCTGTACATTCCATCCATCTAGTATTAACTGTCTTAGCTGATGTACCTGCGTTATTATTATTCAGATCAAATTGAAATCTATACACATTACCTTTATGTACTTCTCTCCAAGTACCACCACTCTTAATATAATGTTGCTTAGCTCTTCTCCAAGTACCACCACTATCTTTAGCGTGGATAGAATGAGTTGGTTCCCAACTACCACTCCTTTTTATCCATGCATTACCACCAAGTAGCTCTGCATATTGATTAGAATAAGGTAATCCCATTAGTATCTATACCAAACATCTCCATTTGAACCACCAGAAGGTGCATTTGTACTTATCCATCTTCTACCGTATGCATTTGATTCATCACCGATAGAAAATGTAACTCCACCTGTAGTTGAGTTAACAGATCCATCGTGGAAACCTGAAGGATTAGCAAATGATGTTACACCACTGTTACTAATAGTGATAGAGTTTGCACCATTAGAAATACCAATACCTGAACCTTGAGTAATAGTTGCTTTAGCAAATCCACTCGCAGAACCAATCAATAATTGACCGTTTGATAGTGTGTTTGTATTTATTCCAGTACCACCATACTGTCTACTGATCGTAGTTGCATTCCAAGTACCTGTTGTAATAGTACCAACAGTAGCAAGACTAGATGCAGATGTTAATGATCCGAGAGAATCTATTGCTGATTCTATAGTAGCTTCAGTAGTAGCATCAAGAGCATCAATACCCTTTAATGTGCATGTACCAGAACTATCAGATATACAATTTGTACTACCAACTGTTAGATCTCCTCCTCCAATGGTGAAGTCACCATTTATTTCAAGAGTATTTCTTATAGTAGTTGTACCAGTCGTAGCACCAATTTGAACATCAGTAGCAGCACCACCAATATTCAATGTTGTTGCAGTAGTTTGAATTAAGTTGAAGGTTGTCTGGTTAGTAGTAATATCACCACCATTAACAGCTATGTCATTGCTGAATGTAGCAACATCAGTAACACCTAGTGTACCACCTAAAGTAGTGGCACCTGTTCCAACTTGTAAGGTTCCTAAGTTGTTAATCTTAAGACCTAGGTTGTTACTCAATTCTAGATCACCAGTACTAGCAGTAGTACCACTACCACCAGTAATAGACATGTTACCAGTATCACTTAATCCAAACTTAACCCAGTTACCACCTAGATATGCACTACCTAGATATCCTCCTCGTGTTGGATTCTCAAGTAATTTCCAGTCACCTGTAGCACCTTGTGTAGTATTTGATGGGTCAGTACCTAAAACATCAATATTCTTTTGTGATTCAGATGCAGTACCAATAGTAATATCAGCAACTGTCATCTCAGAATTAAAGGTTGATAGTCCTTCTACCCTGAATTTACCTCTAATTTCAGTCTCAAGACTGTTAGATTCAACAGTAATCTTATCCCTAACAATGATCTCATCATAGGTAGGACGTAAGTTTGCAGTCTCACCAACAATGGATAGTGTAGGAGTATCAAGGTTTGCTTCTTCACCAGTAACAGAACTAACCTTAGTATTACCAATGAATAGGTCACCATTACTATTAAGTCCAGAGTAGAATGCAATACCTCCATTCTCTTTCTGTGACTGTGAAACAAGAACTTCAGGTTCAGTTAGAACTCTATTCTGTACTGAAGGTAGACCAGTTGAGTAGTTACCTGGACCATAACCAACATATTCAAATGTATGGTTACCAGATCTTAGAATACTTGGTCGTCTAAGTTCAGTATCAGTACCACCTGTTGCATTAACAGGTATCATTCTTACTGCTTGATCTAACTCAGTTGCATCACCATCTCTTGCTTCAAGAGTAATAAAGTTTGCTTGCTGAGGATCATTTGTGTTTGCATTGGTATAATTATTTCTTGATTCTTCAATGAAATCACCAATTGATTCTTTAGTGATGGATAATGTCTTATCCTGAAGTCCTGTGTTATTATCAGTTGTTGTTACTAAACCAATGGTAGTATTACTTGCAGCAGATGTTGCTTCACCTGGATCCTCTGTTGGGTTATCCTTATCTAAAGTAGGATATAAGTCATTAATATTTTGAGAGAATGAGAATGCATCAACACTAGCATTAGTTGGAGATACACTACCTTTCAATACAGTACAATAGTAGATACCATTTTGTACTGACTTCTTAAGTTCCTTCTCTATTTCAATGTCATAGATGTAATAAACATCACCATATGACTGACCAGTAGGTACGTTTCTAGGCTGAATAATATAACCATTGATAGGATCTCTTTGTAGATCAACTGAACTATCTACAACATAACGCAATCTGTATGTTCTATCCCTAGAAGTTCTATTATCAGGAACACGTCTCATGTATCCTGCACCAGTGAATAGTGAATTGGTATAGAAGTTATCATCAGCAAGATGATAATGAATACCCTTATATCCAGTGGTTGCAGATGCATTCTGTGAACCAGATGTAGCTGCAGTAACTCTTAAATACCAGTTACCTAATGTTGCATCCCATTGTATTGGATGATTTGGATCTCCAGCAACGTATGAATTTGCAGTAACAGCAGTAAATACACTATCAGCTGGTGTAGTACTACCATCAGGTGTAATTAATGCAGCAAATACGGTTGGTGCAGAGTTATTATTAGAATCTATAAGAGATACTAATATTTTATCCTGTATTCTAGCACCAATATTGAAACCTTGTAGTTTATATGGTGGTTTGGTTGCTTGTGATGTATATCCATAGAGATATAATCTTGTGTCTACAGCACCAATATGAGCCCATGTAACACTACCATCAACAGCAGAACCACTAGTATGATTCGGACCAGATCCAACAGTATTAGTTTGTCCACCAGCAACAGTATAATATGCCTGTCCACTGTTTACACATGTTGATCCAGCAGCAATAGTCTGGTTTAATCCCCATGCTGTATTATTTCTTTCAGCATTTTGTTGTGTTTTTTGTACATCAAAAGCAACATAACCAACAGGAATTTCATTAACAACACCTTTCCATACACTTAAACCAGTAGCAGTTGATCCACGATAACCTCTATTTAAGGTTAACTGACCACTAGTTCCATTAACAGCAGTTACCTTATATGCTTCTTGAGCATCAGATTGTATGAATTTAATATAATCACCAGCTGCTATACCATGACCATTATTGTTCTGAACACAAGCAACAATCCAATTATTTTCTGTAGCATTGAAGGTATATGATCCAACAGCACCATATGTTCTTGCTAACTTTTTAGGTGGAATAACATGAGTTATCTTACCAGCTTTATCCTGTGTAAATGGTGATCCCTTAAATCCTTTTGCTCTTAATGCACAGGATCCAAAGTTACTATTAGAGTTAGTAATTGACTGGTCACCACCACTTAGGGCTACGAAATGATCAGCAAATCCAACAGCGAACACTGATACTGCCTGTATAACAGCATCATTTGAACATTTTACATGGAAGTTTCTATATGCAGCTTTAAATATACTATCTCCATCAGTGTGGCCACCTGCTTCGTATGCAGATCCATTCCACTTGATGAATGCATTATCATCTTTCTGTAGTGATACACCAGTAAACTGAGCAACAACCATGGATTTGAATCCAGTTGCTTTACTACCATCAGCGTGCATACCACAGGTTCCCCAAGTAGATCTTAGAGAACAGTTGAATATGTATGGTGATGATGAATCTACGTTATCAACTTCTACCTGAACTTGGCAACTATCTGTTGTTGGGTTACCAGATGGTGCACCTGATCCAGGATCTTTAATGATGTATCTGAATTTAGTTGGTGATACAACCTCACTAACAAAATATGATCCATTAAATCTTGTAGCATCAGTTCCTGTTACACCACTAATAAGAATAGGAGTACCAACAGATAGATTATGATTAGTTGTTGTAGTTACCTGAGCAGTTGTTGTGAATACGTTCACATTAACATAGTCAGTTATAATACCACTAGATGCTGTATTAGCAATAGTTACAGGTCCAGCTAAGTTAGGACCAACAATTCTATTTTCTTCTATTCTTGCTTGTAATTCATCAGCACTTTGTGTACCAGTAGCATCAGGAATATCAGCATATGCCTTAGCAATCTTCTGATAGTATAACTCTAGATCATTCTCTGTTAATGCTTGACCATCAGTTCCAGTAATACCTGCCTGTATATTATTACCATCAGCATACTCAAAACAACATAGTTTATGGTGAGAGAATGTTGGTGGTGATGATGCAGATGGCTGTGCAGGATCTTTATATACACCTGTAGAAGGTCCATCAAAGAAACTAAATTGCCAGAAATAGCAACCACCAGTTACCCTGAAGATTGCAGATCTATCAATAGCACCAGCTTCAGGATCAGGAATATATAATGGTCTAATCTTAGTCTTTCTAAGATCCATACCAACAAGTGATGTACCTCTAGGTACAATAATTCCACCCTCTACAGAGTTGAATCTATAGAGAACATTGTTTGGATTAGGATTACCACTAGCATCTGTTAAATCAAAGTTAGTGGATGAACTTAATTCTGTAATATCTGCAGGTAAATAAGCATTACCTGAAGTATTTGTGCCTGGTCTATTATCTACAAGATAATCACCAGGATATAATACGATAGTAAATGATTCATAAGCATCATTAAATTGACCAGCCCTATAAGAAAATCTGGCAGATTCTATTAGTGCCCTTTGTATAGTTTTAAAAGGACGGTTAGGAGAGTTACCTCTATTGTCAAATGAGTCAGATGCATCAAAATCATCAGGGTTGACATATAGGCAACGGCCAGTTTTTGATGTAAAGACGTTCTTAAGTCTGGTTAGTGCCATCTTTTACTATCTCTATGTTATGAAGGAATTTCAGCAGTATCTTCAAATCCAATTAGAGTTGCAGATACAGCAGCAGTTGATTTAACATAAAGTGATTGATAAGTACCAAGTACTAATCCTGTCAATTCAAAAGTTTTTTGGTTATCAATGGATACATTACGAGCAATATATTGTGATGTTTCAACATCACGAACTGCAGAAATTAACAGTTCAGTACCAGCAGCATCAATAAATTCTGTTGCAGGAGTTGTATTACCAGCAGCAGCATACCTATTTTGTGTAGTAGCTACTGGTGCATTATTAAATGCAGTAGACTTCGCAGCACTGTTGTTGTTCTCAGCAACAACCTCAGTATTGATGTCATAGATGTTCTTATAGTTGATATTATTTTTATACTCATAGTTTTGGAAGTATACTACTCCAAGTTGTGAGTCATAATACCTAACTCTACCTGACCACCCATCAGTTCCACCAGTACCAGCATAAGAAGGACCAGCAGATATTGTTCCACCATTTGCTCCTGTTACAGTAGTATCACCTGGAAGATCAAGTCCCTTTGGATGGCTCATGTTCCTTAACCAAAGTTTGCTGTTACCAGAATCCCAGAGTTCAACAATGGCAGTCTGTGCAGTAGGAGTAAGTCCACTATTCGTCCAACTGACACTTTCACCACTTGTAAATGATCCTGTAACACCACCACCCTCTATTACAACTGAAGTTGTGTATGAAAACTCAGGAAATGAAAATGCACTAAAGGTAGATGGTGCACCTGGTTGGTTACCTGGTGCATCTAGTTGCAATGCTTGAGTTTGTTCAGTTACTGCAATATCTACAGTAGCTGCACTACCAGTATTATTAGCAATTATTAATTTACCACTCATCAGAGTAGCACCAGGACATGTATAAATGTTGAATCCCTGAGTTGCAGTTGCAGAAGTTGTTCTTGAATTTGAGTACGGGGTAACGGATGGGGTGAAGTTTGCCAGTACTCCGACTTGTTTGACGGCCATGAGTTTTAATTAAATGAGTGGAAGTAGACTTTTGCCATTGATACACCGCTTCCAGTACCAGAATTCAGCGTGGCAGTTGATCCTGTCTGTGGATCTGTTAGAACAATTTCTCTAGCAGTAATTTTACCACCAGTTTTATTAACAGGGTCAGTTGTATTAATAGTTATATCACCATCAAACCAACCATCTCCAGATACATCTAACTTGTAACCTGGAGTTTTACCAATACCAAACTGACCACCACCATCTAAGATAGCTTGGTCAGCACCAGTATCATCAGTAAAGTTTAAACTTGAACTTGCTACACGCTTCTGGATAATCGATTTCGATGTTCCAGCATCTCCAATTATAAGTGAAGAACCTGTAGCAAATATAGAACCTTCAACTTCAAGAGTATATGTTGCAGCAGCTCTACCAATACCTAATTGACCATCTAGTTGATGTGCACTACCAGTACTTACAATATTACCAGTAGATGTAATACTAGTAACAGCATCTATAGCTCCTGTAATATTAATTCCAGTCGCTGAAGTTTCTAATTTAGGGAAAAAATCATGGTATATTTTAACTGAACCATCGTCAGTACATTCAATAAATGGTTCATTACCATCTTTATTCTGTAACCATATTTTATCAGCACCAATCTTTAGTGTAGATCCAGATGCCCTAGTATCTACAATTAAACTCTCAGTGGTATCCCCATGAGATATTTGTAGATCGTCATCATTACCTAATTTGATGACTTTATCATCAGGCATATCAATATGACTGTTAGGAATCAAATCCCCAGTTATAGTAACAGTCTGATTAGCAACTACTGTATTATTAAATGTTGCAGCAGCACTAAAGGAAGCTGAACCATTAACAGTTACAGTATCTGCAGAAGTTGTTCCCAATACTCCACTACCTGTGGAAGTAAAGTCAACAATACTAAGTGTGCCTGTAAAGGCAGCATTATCAAGAGTTTTATTTGTTAGTGTTTGAGTAGCACCTAAAGTTACAAGTGTATCACTTGCAGCTACAGCACCATTAGAAGGTAACACATATGTATGAGTTACACCTGCAGGTATTGATTCTGTACTAAACTTACCTACCTTACTGGTATCAGATGAGTTTGGTATTACAAACAAATTATCTGTAATTGCTAAAATAGAACCCAGACGTATTTGACCAGTACCTTGAGCAGCAATGGTAATGTCTAAGTTAGTATCAGCAGCATCTTTTGCTTGTACATTGAGAGTACCCCCAACCTTCTGAAGATTGAGTCTAGCATCTCCCATTGCAAGACCGACTTGCCCTTGAGTTTCGGAAAACATACCCGTAGAGGTTTTCCCTTCAAAAGATACACCTGGAGTAGTATATGTACCTGAAGGTACAGCTCGGAATATACTACCTACAGCTGATCTTTTATTTTGATCTGTTGGATCCGAATTATCTAGAAGTAGCAAAGTATCAGAGCTAGATACGCTTCCTGCTTCCAATAATGTTAGGTCAGATATCTTACGTGTTGCCACACTAAGTCCACAATAAAACGTTCAAGTCTATTTATAACTTCTTCTTGAATGTAAAAAATCCTTCGCTACCATCCCAATACCCTTTGTCCCAACTATGGTACTCAGTAGCATATAATTTTGCTTGACTTTCCAACTTTTTACCTTTATATGTACAATCTGGCAGTGATGCACCATAAAATGCCATGTCATCAGGTACAAAAGAGAATATCATATCACATGCTGGATTCTTTACTATTAATATACCCGTGTTATCATTTAATATTAAAGGTTCGGTAACCTCCACTTCCTGTTCTCGATATGGTTTGTCAGTATAGTTATATCGAGATTTAGTTAGGAACTTACGTTCATCTACTTTTTCATGAGTTACTATTATATGTGCCCACTTTGTAGGGTTGGATGATGCTTGGTGCCAATTATCAAAGGTTCCTTCAAACCACTGGCAAAATAAATCTAATTCCATTTTATTGGACATTTTCCTTCATTGGTTACTCTTTTCATAATTATATCCCATGCATCAAACATGGTAAATGCCCTGAACCTATTGTTCTGGTTAAGTTCTTTAATCAGACGTTCAGGTGGATCCTTCTTATCTAGTTTGAAATTAGAATCAGACTTCTTAGAATATAGTCTGAAATAATACAGTGGTGTTCCTTTTGGTAAGTATACATCCTTCTGTAATACTTTTACTCCAACTACAAGGGGTCTATACCATACAGATATAGGAAAGGTAGCAGGTACCAAGTCCAACCCAAACCTAGAAAGCAAAGGGTGAGGAATCTGTTCAATCCATACATCTTTTTCATTTGTCCATACAGACATTGTATACTTCATTTGAAGTTCTGGCAAGTCACCGCTTAGCCAATTTTCACCTAAGTGAAAGTAATCATCATATGATTCTTGACTTAGACTAGTTTCTATGTTATTATCTTTGATCTTAAACCCAAGATCAAATGGTTGTTTAACTACCCAAGTATTATCACCCCACTTCTTCCATGCAGGACATTTGGCATGATCATATCTCATATCATACCCAATTCTATATTTCGTTGGTGGGTCTACAAATTCAGGTGGAAATGGATCAGTTTCCTGTCCTTCTCCTATTCTATAAGACCAGTATACTTGCTTCATTTTTCAAAGTAACTGATATTTAAAACAAGACGACGATCTACATCAGTAGAAGGAACACCCCTATGTACTAGATTAGTATCAAAAATTATAGCATGATTCTCCACACTATAAATTTTTTCACCACTTTCTTTAAACTCAGTATAACCATTATTGGTATTGAGATATAGGACACAAGTTTTACTTGGTGTACTAATCTGCCAATCTGTATGCCACTCTTGTTCTGGTGCATTCCTAGGAGTTGCATTTGCTTTAACTCTTAGAATTGCTATAGCATTAAGTTGATTAGTTATAGTAACTAAGCACCTCATCAACTTAGGTGTCATGTTCTGGGAGAACTGATGATCATAGTACAGTAAATTTACATACTGTTCTGGTTCACCTGGTGAGTTAGGATAATACCAAGGAAAATGTACGTCGTTTAGTTGATTATATAATTCATTAAACGTACCATATTTAAGAAACTGGCTGATCACCTGCATCTTCTTTCTCCTGTTCCTCAAGTGCTTTATCTATTTCTTCCTCAGTTATTGCATTCTGAGAACCAAGACCTTTACCTGGTGGGTTCTTCATAAAAGGACTATCAGGATGAGGTACTTTAGTTGGTGCACTCGTAGTTTTAAGATACTTAGCCTTTAATGCCTTCTTACTTGGCTTCTTACCTTTATTTGCTTTTGCTTTCTTAATAACTTCTATGGCATCACCAACTGTGACGATTTCACCCGCCATCTCATCTGGTATTTCAACTCCAAAACATTCCTCTAAGAACATAACGAGTTCAACCATATCTAATGAATCTAACATTAGGTCATCACCTAACTTAGAATCCCAAGTAACTTCTATCTCATTACCATCTTCATCTTTGGCTCTATCCATCAAGGTTTCCTTGATAGCCATTTTTGCTATCTTAAGCATAGTCTGCTTAGAGATGCGTTTTGATGCCTTAAGCATCGCTCTGATTTCAGAGTATGTCTTGTTGTAAGCCATTAAACGTAAACTACTTCATCATTTTGACAAGATTCTCGAATGACATCGAGAATACGAATGAATTGCTCTCCGTCATCACAATCAATGACTTTGACGCTTCCTTCACTACTTAGTAGTGTAAACCTTCTTGAGGGAATGTCAACTGTTACCTTATCGAGGTACTCATCTCCAAGGTCAAGATACATAGGGCAAAAAGGCGATTAAGATAATTGTAGCAGATAGTTAGAGATTTGTAAAGTAGGGTGTGTCACTTACACGACTGGCACGTCTGTTCACTTCTTTTGCTTTGTCTAAAAGGGCTAGACCTGCGTTTCTATTGTCCTGCATCGTTTTTACAATATTTTCTCTATTTGGCTCTTCTTTTACAATTTCTTCGACGTATTCGTCTAAATGTTTAGCAAGGATGGCTTTTAAGAACACAGCCTCCTGCTTTGTTACTGACATGTGAAAAGTTGTCATCTTGTGTGCTGTAAACAATCATCAATTCAAATATATTGCTTCACCAGCGACATTTACATTGCCACCAGCAGTAATATTAAAATTGCCACTAGTACTCAATGAGTTATTACCAGTGACGCTAACGTCATAACTACTGTTTGGAAGGGGTGTATCAACCATTTCTTCTGGTTGCCCTCCATCTATACAGTCATAGGAATTACCAACCACATTTTCTCTGTGTTTTCCTTTCACTTCAGTGAATTTATTACCCACTGTTTTATCATAACGACATGCGACTGCTTCTGATCTTATGTTACCCTCGGCATATGTTGCGATTGCACCAATAGGATCTGTTTGGGTAATTGAGTGGAATTTTTTTACATTTTCCTCTCGAGCTGTATGTCTTGATTCATACAACGTACCAATGTTCTCATATTTAGCAGATTCGACCCTAAAAGTCTTGTCTGTTTTGAATGCCAGGCTAGTTTTTGTATTAAGGCTATACACTCCACCCACTGTTAAGTTGTAATCACCGTCACATCTTGTGTTCAAATCACCTTCACATTCTATCTCAGTATTACCTTCAACAGTCATTCTAACATCACCTACGATGTTAAGAACTAGCATATGTTTTTCTGGATCTTCACCAACATTTAAAGTCATGCTCTCTTTAGCGAGCATGTGTATGTCTTTATGTGAATAGATGTCAGTATTAGCCTTGACATCCATGTCAATATAGTTTTTAGTAGTACCATGAATTAGACGAATCCTTTCACCCTTTGGTGTATTATTCATCTCTATCATATGACCACATGATGTGCTTTGCACAAAATTCTTTGGCCATACAATAGGGTTATTTACCGAAGAACCCTCTTCTACTGTACCACCTGAATAACCTGTTAGTTCTGTCATACCTGTTTCTCCAATGCTGGATGACCTACACAATCAATGTAAGTTTCTAAGTCTAGAATCTGCTCTCTAACCTTAATAGGTCCAGCATAACTATAACCTAGTATAACAGTACCACCTGCTCCTTGTCCACCCTCAGTATCCTCAACCTTTGCTGTGACAAATCCAAAGATCTTTTCAGTAAGGATCGGTTTAACTAATCTACCCTGATCATCTATAGTATAGTCACCAATTTTCTTCTTATCAGGTCCAGTACCTATTGTTATGATTGGTTTCTTATAACCACTACCCACATTAATAGGTTTAATCTCTTCAACTATAGGAATCAGATCACCACACTCAGCATATATTGCTTTAGCATCATCTGGTACAACCAAGTCAGCATACTTCTCAGTATAGTTAAGGGTGAAAGTATCACCAGATACTGTCTGTAATACCATACCATTTTCAA
>MDTA01047893.1_pt1 | contig 12723 bp, 14 predicted proteins | sample 811151 | NCBI WGS metagenome assembly MDTA01 (sample SAMN05326648, study PRJNA326480) | marine metagenome | isolation source: seawater | place: Indian Ocean: South | collected 2010
CTATAAGCCGACACTTATTGTCACAAAATACTACCCCTATTGCATCTTTTTCTTGTCTTAAATTATTAAATTGAATATCCATACTTATATACCTTTAGCAAAATATTGATATAATTGAGAAAATGTCAAGATTTACAACATATGCGATAAAAGAAATCACTTCAAGTTTTTTATTCCTATTTATACTACTGAGTGGAATATTGTGGATGGGACAAGGACTAAGACATATTGAGTTATTAACGTCAGACAATGTATCCTTTTTTGCCTATTTGTCATATGTAGTTTTATTATTACCAAAAATATTTCTTTTAACTTTACCAATATGTATTTTCTTATCCATACTCTTTAATATTAATAGATTGAGAAATGATAGTGAATTAGTTATCTTATGGGCGGCTGGCAAAGCAGATTATGATATTTTGTTTAGACCAATTTTATTTATTTCTATTTTAATTTACTTATTTGCTACTATACTAAGTATATACATCACTCCTATTTCACTTAATGAGATAAGGCATAAGATAATAGATATAAGATCGTCTGGAATTCATTCTTCAATTTTAAAAGAAAAAAAATTTATCTCGCCTGTTGATACACTTACAATATTTTTACAGGAAAGAGAAGGTGATAAAATAACGGGGCTTTTGATACATGATCTCAAAAATAGTAACAAACCTCAAACATATATAGCTCAAAGAGGACTATTTATTGAAGAGAATAATAAAAAGTTACTAAGACTTTTTAATGGCAGTGTTCAAATCTATGAGCGAGGTCAAAATAAAATTTCTGAAATAGAATTCGAAACATATGATTTAAATCTTACTCCATATTCTAAAGAAGAAAATAAGCACATATATGCAGATGAACTTTTCACCCATCAAATAATAGATAATTTAAAAAATAAGGAGATGAAAGATTTTAATAAGTATGAGAAGGAACAATTTGCCGAGTTGCATTCACGATTTATAAATCCATTGTATATTTTTTGTTTTGCCTTACTTCCAATTATGATTATAAAATTTTCAGCTAAACCAGGAGATGAATTATTAATGCCAATAACCTTAGTTTCAGTGGTTGCTTTCATTTTACAAATAGTACAAATAACTCTATCAAATATTTTAATTGAAAATACTAATTTGATTTACTTCACTTATATTTTTCCGTTTATTGTTTTAATTTTAATTACTTTTTTAATCTTTTTAGACAGAAATCAGTTAAAAATAACTCCGTATGCCAAATAAATTAAATTTATATATTTTAAAGAAATTCTTTTACTATTTTATTCTTACTTTATTTGTTTTATCTGCAATACTCTTCATTGGTGACTTTGTTGAACAATTCCGAAAATCTGCGGGTAAAGAAATTACAATAAAAATTATATTACAGCTGGCATTACTAAATTTTCCAAGTCTTTTATATTTTACTTTGCCATTAATGATATTCTTTTCTTCAATTCTTTCCTTTTTATCTTTAATAAGAAGCTCGGAAAAAATTATTATTAACTCTGTAGGTATTTCCAATTTAAATATTACCTTACCGGCTGTATGTCTTTATGTTTTTATTTGCATCATTTTCATTACTGCCGCCAATCCTTTAATAGCAATATTCAATGAGAGGTATAGCGAATTGGAATATAAATATATAGATAGAATAGATAAGTTTGCTTCTATAACAAAAAATGGTTTATGGCTTAAACAAGACAACTCTAAAAAAAATATATCAAGTGTTCTCTATGCTAAAAATATCAAGGACCAAGGAAGGTATTTAATTGATTTTATGATTCTGGAATATGATCAAAATGGTTCATTTCAAGGCAGATTAGATGGTACATCTGCTAAATTGCATAATGGTTTTTGGGAAATGCAAAATACTCAAATATCACCAAAATATGGAGATACTTCATTTGAAGAAAAAATAACCTATAATACAAATATTAAGCTTGAGGATATTACCGATAGCCTATCATCACCATCAAGTATTTCTATTTGGAGACTAGTAAAGTTTATTAATTTCCTAGAAAGCTTAGGTTATTCAGCCATCGATTTTAAAATGCACCTTTATGACTTAATTTTTTTACCTTTTTTCGCAGCTTCACTTGTTTTTTTGGCATCGTCTTTAATCCTTAATTTAAAACAAAATGACAAATTTACAAAAACCATAATGTATTCAGTTATAGCTATTTTTGCAGTTTATTTTTTATCTAATTTATTTGATGCTTTAGGATCATCATCTCAATTGAGTCCAATAATTTCTAAAGTTCTACTTCCATTAATAATTACATTAATATCGACTATTATTTATTTGTCTGGGATAGTAAGAAAGCAATTACAATATGAATAAGTTAATAAGATTAAAATATTTCTACATTATTTTATATATTTTTATAACTTTGGTCATAATATCAAATAATAAGATTCAGGCAGATCAACAGGTAAAAATTTTAGCTGAAGAAATATTTGTACAAGAAAACAAAGAAACCATTGAAGCCAAAGGAAATGCTACTGCTATTGGGGAAAAAGGATTAGAAATTAATTCTGATTTGCTGATATATAATGAAAAAGAAAACAAAATTGAAGCTATCGGTAACGTTACATATAATGATTTAGAAGGGAATACTTTTTATTTTAACAAACTCACCACTGACAATGAAATTATTAATTTAAATGGCACAAATGCCAAAGCAAGACTTGATGATGGGTCTAGATTGGTAGGTTCAAATCTTATTAAAAAAGAAGAATTGACCGTTTTAACAAATACTGAATATACACCCTGTCTTGAAAATGATTATTTGATAAAAAACTGTCCTGGCTGGAAGCTAAAGTCTAACAAAATTTACCAAAATAATAAAAGCAAAACAATTCACTACGACCACGCAAGGATACATTTATTTAATATTCCCGTCTTCTATCTTCCATACTTTTCTCATCCTGATCCTTCGGTAGATAAAAGATCAGGACTTCTAATGCCCACAGTTGAAACAGATCAAAATTTGGGAGACTCTCTATCGATACCAGTTTTTTACAATATTAAAAGTAATTTAGACTTAACATTTACTCCTACAATTCAGACAAAGAGCAATAATTTTTACTCATTTAATTATCGACAATTAAATCAAATAGGCAACTTAAACATTGATGCAAGTATAGACGACAATGATGATAAAAGTGGTACTAGTAATCATATCTTTATAGACTCAAAAATTAATAACCCTTTTGGCTCATTAAGACTTAATTTGCAAAAGACAAATAATGATACTTACATGAGAAAAAATAAAATAAACAGACTTACAATACTAAATTCAGGATTTAACTTTGGTAAATCGTTTGAAAATTCATACCTTAATATAAAAGCTGTTGGTTACCAGCACCTTACACGAGCTGAGGGTGACCAATGGGAATATTTTTATCCTAAAGCAACCTATAGAATTGGTGCAATAAAAGATGAATTATTTGGTGGCAATTTGTACCTTGATAATGAATTCTATTACAAGAAAAGTCTTAACAACAGTTATACGTCATTAGCTTCTACTCAAGCTGATTGGAGAAAAAAAGAAATTCATCGAAATACAGGCCTTGTATTTGATAATGAAGCTAACTTTAGAGTGGTGTCTATTTCAAACGATAATAAGGCCTCAAAAGATACAGATAACGTAAGATTTTATCCTCAGGTAAGCACATCTATAACATTGCCAATGTTTAAATCATCCCAAAGGCTTAATCAAACAATAACACCTGTAATTATGCCAATTCTTGCACCTTACAATAATTATACTGATAGATCAGGAATATCTAATAGTAATATATTTTCATCTAATCGATCAACTTCAATTACAGAGTGGGAAAGTGGTCCAAGAATAAATTACGGAGTGCATTGGTTTATAGAAGATGACAATAACAAAAGTGCAAGATTCACAATAGGACAGAGCTACCGAATTAATAAAAATTCTTCTGATACATTTGAGGAATTATCAAATTATTTTTTTAACAATAGTGGATCAATCGGTAACAACTATATAAATAATTCAGTAGTAATTGATAGAAAAAACATAGATATCAGGTCTATTAGCATGAATACATATTCAGAAATTTTTAATCTGAAACTCAAAGTAGATTATGATTACACATCAGGGAAATACTCAGGCTCGACAAATGAGCAAATCGCAATTGGTGGTGAATATAATATTGCTGATAATTTCCACCTAAAATTTACGGGCACAAAAGATATCGACAGTAATAAAAATGTCGGGTACCAATATGGATTACTTTATGAAGATAATTGTCTTGGTGTTGACTTAAATTATTATCGAGATCTTACAATTGATAGAGATATTAAAGAGAGTGACGGTTACAGCTTCACAGTTGTATTGAAGCCATTCGGTTCGACTCGAAGCTATGGTAAAAGTAAAGTATTTGGCCCATTAATTGATTGATATGAAATATTGTAAAAACTTTTCTTATTTTTATCTAATAATTATATTTTTTTCAACGTCCTACATATTAGCAGATACAAAGGTTGAGCATAAAATTGCTGTATTAGTAAACGAGGAAATAATTACTTCGTACGATATTATACAGAGATTAAAACTTGGTGCAATTATCCAAAATATAGAAATAAATTCACAAAATAACCAATTACTCGTAAGCAATGTTGTTGATGAACTTATTCAAGAAAAATTGAAAATTGAAAAAATAAATGAATATAAAATTAAAATAAGTAATGAAGATTATTTGAAATTTGAAAATAATTTTTTTGAAAAAAATAATATAAAGAAATCTGAATTTTCACTAATATTGGATGAAAATAAAATTAATTACCTGGAACTTAAAAATAGACTAGAAATTGAACTTTTATGGAATAAGCTCATAAGTTCATTATATTATCGACTTACCTCTGTAAGCGAGATGGAAGTAGATGAATTAATTAAGAGGAACCCTATTTTATCTGAAGATCAAGCGTATAACCTGGTGATACAAAGGCAATTGGATTTACAAAGTAGTAAATTATTAAGAGATATCATGAATGAGGCTACAATTGAATATAGGTAGTTCATTTCCAAAAAAATCTTTAGGTCAGAACTTTATCACTGATAAAAATTTTTTACTTAAACTAAATAATTTTGTATACGCTACTAATAAGAATATTATTATTGAAATTGGACCAGGTAAGGGAGCCCTTACCAACCACCTCATTAAAAGCAAATTTAAAAAACTTTATCTTATTGAGAAAGATAATGATCTTGCTGCTACCTTGGAAGAAAAATATAAAATGTTTAAGAATATTACTGTTATAAACCAAGATGCTCTATTATATGATTTTAATTATTTTCATAAAAAGCGAGGGGTTATAATTTATGGAAATCTTCCGTTTAATATTTCGACTAAGCTCTTAATTAAGTGGATAGAACGAGACAGTTGGCCATCTTTTTTTGAAAAAATGATATTAATGTTTCAAAAAGAAGTAGCCGACAGAATTATTGCTACTCATAATACAAAAAAATATGGAAGACTGTCAGTATTAGTGCAATCAAGATGTAATGTGACTAAATTATTGGATGCGCCTGCTTCGGTGTTTAATCCCAAGCCAAAAGTTGACGGTAGCCTGTTACTTTTTGAACCAATAAAAGATTACAGTAATATCGATTTTGCAAAACTTGGAAAATTACTAGAGTTGTCATTTAGTAGTAGAAGAAAAAAAATTAGGAATACATTGGAACAATATAGAGAGATTCTATTAGATCTAAAGATTGACGAAAATTTGAGGCCAGAAAATTTATCTGTTGCCGAATATTGTGAATTGGTTAAATCAATTCATTAAATTATTACGATGATAATTAATTATTTTTTTAATTTCTTTTACGCATGTGTCTAAACTGTCATTAATAACTATATAATCATAATCATTTCTATGACTCATTTCTGTTTCGTATTGTTTCATTCTTTTATTAATAGCATTTAAGTCATCGCCAGAAGTTTTTGCGCGTAATTTAAGTCTTTCATATACTATGTCTTTTGAAGGAGGCACAATAAATATTGTAATAATATTTAAAAAAGAAGAATTTTTTAATTGAACGGCACCTTGCCAGTCAATATCAAACAATATGTCTTTATTACATTCTGAATGGTCAATGATATTTTGACATAACGAGCCATAGTAGTTCCCGAATACTTTTGCATACTCGATATATGCATTATTTTTTATTTTTACCTTAAAATCTTTTTCTTCTATAAAGTTATAGTCTACACCATCAGTCTCATTATCTCTTGCAGGCCTTGTAGTATCCGATACTGATAAACCTAAATAATGATCTTGATCTAACAATTTTTTACATACTGATGTTTTTCCAGCTCCTGAAGGAGAAGATATTACAATAATTAGGTTACTATTTTTCTTATTCATTAAATTTTTTTAGCACGAGAGATACATTTGTGCCACCAAATCCAAATGAATTAGAAAGAATATAATTCATATTTAAATTTAATGGTTTTTCCCTAATAAAATTTATTTTTCTTGTTTCAATTTCATTTTCAAGATTGAGATTGTATGGAGCTTGATTATTGTTCAAGCACATGATTGAATAAATGGCCTCGACAGCACCCGCGGCACCTAATAAATGGCCAATTTGAGATTTGGTCGATGAAACATTCACCTTATCTTTACAGTTCTCAAATACAGAATCAATTGCCATAGCTTCAACTTTATCTCCAGATGGAGTCGATGTTCCATGAGCATTTATATAATCAATTAAAAATGCATCAATCTGTGCATCAATTAATGCATTATTCATTGCTCTATACGCACCATCACCGGTTGGCTCAGGTAAAGTATAATGGTAAGCGTCAGAAGACATTCCATAGCCTTTAATCTCAGCTAATATATTTGCACCACGATTAATTGCATGCTGCATTTCTTCCAAAATTAGAATTGCACCTCCTTCGCCCATTACAAAGCCATCTCTTTCTTTATCAAAAGGCCTTGACGCACTTTTGGGGTTATCATTATATTTAGTGCTAAGAGCCTTGCACGCTGTAAAGCCCTCAATTCCAATAGGGCTTATTGTGGCCTCTGATCCCCCTGTCATCATAATATCTACTTGACCGTGCTGAATAAGTCTAAAAGCCTCACCAATAGCATGGGCAGATGAAGCACAGGCTGATACTGTTGAGTAATTTGGGCCTTTGAGATTGTATTTAATAGATAAATACCCTGAAGACATATTTATAATTCTACCTGTAATAAAGAACGGACTAATTTTCTTGCCATCATTATATGACAGTGATGTAGACTCTATTCCTGGAAGTCCACCCATTCCTGATCCTATTATACAGCCTGCGCGATATGACATAGGATCATCTATTCTAACTAACTTACTTTGTTGAAATGCTTCCTCTCCTGCAGCTAGTGAAAATTTAATAAATTCGTCGATTTTCTTTACTTCTTTTCTATCTATCCATTCCTCAACAATAAATGAGCCATCAATTTCGCTGTTTTGAGGAACCTCACATGCTACCTTGCACTTAAAATTTTCAATATTAAAACGATCAATTATTTTGGCCCCAGATTGTCCATTAATAAGACTTTTCCAATTAAAATCTAGACCACAGCCAAGAGGAGTCACTAACCCCATGCCAGTAACTACAACTCTCTTCATTATTTTTTTTACTTTGTTTCTAAGTGCGAAATCGCATCGCCTACAGTCAGAATCGTTTCAGCCTTTTCGTCAGGAATTTCAACATCAAACGCTTCTTCAAATGCCATTACTAATTCAACAGTATCCAAACTATCAGCTCCAAGATCATCTATAAATTTAGCATCGTTAGTAATCTTTTCCATATCATCTATGCCAAGGTGTTCCGCTATAATCTTTTTAACTTTTTCCGCTATATCACTCATATTTACTCCTAGGTAATTTACATACTATTATTATGTTATGCCTCACATTGTCAAGCCACCATTAACATGAAGCACCTGACCAGTAATATACGATGATTCTTCTGAAGATAGAAAATATACTGCCGCACTAATTTCATCAACTGTACCCATTCGGCCAACAGGTATTTTTTCCTTCATCATGCTTAGTTTTTTTTCATTTATCGTATCTAGTATTTCAGTATTTACAAAACCTGGTGCAACACAATTTACAGTGATCCCTCTTGAAGCCACTTCATTTGCTATTGTTTTTGTTAATCCTTCAATTGCCGCTTTTGAAGCGACGTAGTTTGCTTGACCGGGATTACCTATTTTTGCAGCATCTGATGAAATATTTATTATCCTACCCCACTTTTTCTTAATCATTTCTTTAATTATCAGCTTAGTAAGCTTGTAATTTGAATTGAGATTAACATTAATCACATTATTCCACTCATTATCCTTCATTCTAATAAATAGGTTATCCATTGTGATGCCAGCGTTGTTAACCAAAATATCAGTACCACCATAGAAACTGTTTGTTTCTTCAACAAGTTTTTCAATTTGATCATAATCTGATAGCTGACACTTAATGCTTTTTAAGCGTTCTTTGTATGTGGTTTCCAAAAATTGAAGCTTCTCAGTGTTGGTACCTGTAGCACAAATATTATAACCCTTGCTGTGAAATACCTTTACAAGAGATTGTCCTATTCCCCCTGTAGAGCCTGTAATTAGTACATTTCTCATAGTACAATACTATCTAATTTTTCTAAATCTTCCAGCTTGCTTATTGAAATTGCTTTAATATCTTTTGATGTTCTTTTAACTAAATTTGTGAGTACATTTCCAGGACCTATTTCAATAAAATTTGTGACTCCATCATCTAACATTTTTTCAACAATCTCTCGCCATCTCACCCTAGAAACTACTTGATCAACAAGTAATTTTTTAATATTTCTCTCACTACATATTTTAGCAGTAACATTAGAATACAGCGGAACATTAAAAGATTTAAATTCATAATTAGAAATTTCATTTTTAATTTCACTTGCAGCGGCATGAATTAGCTCACAATGAAACGGAGCGCTAACAGGTAGTTTAATTGCCCTTTTTACATTAAGCGATTTAGAGTTTTCAATAATATAATCAATCGCTTTCATTTGTCCACTAAGTACAATTTGGCCTTTTGTATTATCATTCGCAATGAATATTTTTCCATATTTTTTTACATTAAATATTAGATTTTCTATTTCCTCGTTAGTACATCCAATTAAAGCAATCATTCCTCCAGTTCCAACAGGCATACTCTCTTGCATTGCTTTTGATCTAAGCTTTAATAGCTTTACAGAGTCTTCAAACTCCAAACTTTTTATTGCGACTAAAGCACTGTATTCTCCTAATGAGTGCCCTGCAACGCAACTGTAAGAATTTGAGGATAATAAATTTTCATAGATGATTGCCTCATAAATTGCAATACTAGTTGCCATAATAGACGGCTGAGAGTTTTGAGTTTGCATAAGTTCTTTTTCGTCACCAGAAAAAATTAATTTTGAAAGATCTCTTCCAATTGTATTATCTAATTTTTGGTAAATATCACGCGACACATGATATTTTTCATAGAAATCATAACCCATGCCTATGTATTGAGAGCCTTGACCTGGAAAAATTAATGCTGTTTTCATTCAAAAAGAAAGCTTGATTAAAAGCTGATTATAGAATATTTATTCCATTTTTAACAACAAATACGCGTCATTAATGGCTCAATTTGAACATATAATAATGCTAAGGCAAGATCTAAGCACAAATGATCTTGAAGAGGCTTTGAAATCACATCAGCAAACCTTGGGTGAGCTGAATGGAAATATAATTTATAAAGAAAGTTGGGGATTAAGGAGTTTAGCTTACCCCATAAAAGAAAATAGAAAAGCCTTCTACGAATTTATGAACATAGAATTACCTCAAGATAAAATTAATGATTTAAACGCGCGATTAAACTTAAATGAAAATATTATCAGATACTTGTCTATTAAAGTTAAAAATTTTTGTGAAACGCCTACAGTCATGATAAAGGACAAGGAGTCTAATTAATGGAAAAATCTTCAAAGAAGAATGAAATTAACTTTGACTATAAAGATACTCTATCTTTAAAAAAATTTATATCTGAAAAAGGTAAAATTACTCCAAGAAGAATAAGTTATATTTCAATTAAAAAGCAGAAAGATTTATCTAATGCAATTAAAAGAGCGAGATATCTTGCCCTATTGCCATATACAGGAAAATAAATGCAAATAATACTACTCGAAACATTAAACAAGCTTGGTAAAGCAGGTGAGATAGTAAATGTAAAAGATGGTTTTGCAAAAAACTTCCTTATTCCGAAAAAGAAAGCTCTTATTGCTACTAAAAAAAATAAAGATGACCTTGCATCAAAAATGTCCCAGATTAATGAAAATAATGAACTGAAAATAAAACAAGCTAATGAATTAAAGTCCAAATTAGATAGCAAAAAAATTAGTATCGAGATGGAAGCAAACGAAGACGGTAATCTTTATGGCAATTTAAGCCCAAAACTTATAAGTGAGAGGTTAAATAAAGAATTCTCTGTAGAATTGGATACGGAAAATATTATTTTAGGCAATGTTAAAGAATTAGGTGTTCATAGTTGTAAGTTGTTGCTTTATGGTAATGTTTCTGTATCAATTGATTTAGAGATTGTAAAAAAAATTTAATAGCAATTCCTTTTTATATCAATTATTTAAATTATATTCCTACGATTTAGCCTGATGATACAACTATATTAACATTATTTAATAACTGTTAATATCTTGTTATAATAATTTGCTGACATTTTTGTGATATTAATATTATTATCACATGCCTATGTCTTCTACATTTCAAATACAGAATAGCAATATGAGCCCCAAGGACCTGCCTCATAATATTGAGGCTGAACAGGGAATAATTGGAGCAATTTTGCTTAATAATGAAATATATTTTGATATATCTGATAAAATAAATGTTGAACATTTTTATGAACCAGTTCACAAGTTAATCTACGATGTAATTGGAAAATTAATTTCAAAAGGACAAATTGCTACTCCAATAACATTAAAAAGCTTTTTTGAAGTTGAAAAAAACTTAGAGGAGATTGGAGGTTCAAATTACCTTGTAAGACTTGCCAATTCAGCTGTATCACTAGACTATGCAAAGAATTATGCGGAAATTATTTACAATTTAGCCGTAAGAAGGGGACTGTATGAATTAGGAGGAAAAGTTCAACATGATGCAATTGAAAGTACGATGGAAACTAAACCTGAGGATTTGATTGAAGAAACTGAAAAAAGCCTCTATCAAATTTCAGAAAAAGGATTATCACAAAACAATGTTCAAACATTTCAAAGTTCAGTTGAAGAGGCGGTTGAATTAGCAAAAAAAGCTTTTGAAAAAGATAGCAGCGTAGTTGGAATATCTTCAGATTTTACTGACCTTGACTCTAAGCTTGGGGGATTCCATCCATCTGATTTAATAATTATAGCTGGAAGGCCCTCGATGGGAAAAACAGCATTGGCAACAAATATAGCATTTAATATTGCTAGAAATGCTCATATATCTAAAGATAAAGAGTCTAGTGTTTTGTTTTTTTCATTAGAAATGTCAGCGGAACAATTAGCAAGAAGAATTTTATCAGAGCAAGCAAAAATTAGTTCAAATGATATCAGAAGAGGTAATCTTTCAGAAAATGATTTAGATAACTTAGTATCAGTTTCAAAAGATATCTTAGAAATACCTCTTTTCATTGATGACACTCCAGCAGTCAATATAGGTACATTATCGTCAAGGGCGAGACGGTTAAAAAGAAAAAATGGACTTGGTGCTATTATTGTAGACTATTTACAATTATTAAGACCAAGTAAGACATCAAGAAATGAGTCTCGGGTACTAGAAATTTCTGAAATTACGCAGGGACTTAAAGCTCTTGCAAAAGAACTAAATATTCCAATTATTGCTTTATCACAATTATCTAGACAAGTAGAACAGAGAGAAGATAAGAAGCCGCAATTATCTGATTTAAGAGAATCTGGATCGATTGAACAGGACTCTGATGTTGTAATGTTTATATACAGAGAAGAATATTATCTTGAAAAAAATGCACCCTCACCAGGCACATCAGAATTTATAGAATGGCAACAAAAAATGGACGAAATACATGGTCAGGCTGATTTGCTTATAATGAAACAAAGGCATGGTCCAACAGGAAATATAAAACTAAGCTTTGATGCAAAATACACTAGATTCGGAAATTATATCAGCAAAGATCACATCAACAACTACGAATAATTTTCAAGAATGATTAATGTTGATAAAAATACATTTCTGGACATTAACTTAAAAGCAATTAATAAAAACTATAAGATCATTAAGCAAATCATTGGTAGAAAATGTATAATTGCAGCTACCGTGAAAGCTAATGCCTATGGATTAGGTGCCGATCAGGTCGTTGATAGTCTAATAAAAAAGGGCTGCAAGAATTTTTTTGTTGCTACTACAAACGAAGCAATTTATTTGCGTAAATTAAATAAAAAAATATTTATTTTTATTTTAAATGGATTGATAACAAAAGAATTAAAAAATATTTGTAAGTTTAATTTAATTCCCGTTATTAATAACCTTGCACAATTGAAAAAAATAGAAAACTATCAAAAAGAAAATAATTGTTTTCTTGATATTGCTATTCATTTTGATACTGGAATGTCACGTCTTGGTCTTGATCAAAATGAAACAGAAAATCTGATAAAAAATAAAGCATTATTGATCAAA
>MDTA01050227.1_pt1 | contig 12721 bp, 7 predicted proteins | sample 811151 | NCBI WGS metagenome assembly MDTA01 (sample SAMN05326648, study PRJNA326480) | marine metagenome | isolation source: seawater | place: Indian Ocean: South | collected 2010
CGTGGGTGCCGCCTCGACGGTCGTGGGTGCCTTGACGGGTGTGGGTGCCTCGACGGGTGTGGGTGCCTCGACGGGTGTGGGTGCCTCGACGGGCGTGGGTGCCTTGACGGGCGCGGGTGCCGCCTTGACGGGTGTGGGTGCCTTTGGCGATGGCGCCGCTATTGGCGCCGCTCGCGGCTCTCCCGGCGCGTCCGGCATCGACTGCAGGTTCAGCTCCACGTACGCGTACACGATTGGCGCGGGGTTTGAATCCCTCGGGGGACACAAACTAAGCGCGTCCCACACGTCGTGGCCAACCAGCTTGCACACCTCGTGCAGGATGGTCTTCACCATGCGCAGCGGCTTATCGTCGCACTGTCCGCGGCGGCGAATCTCGTCGACGCCGAGGGAGTGGAAGAACGCGTGCACGTCGCCGAGCAGCGTCGGTAGGTTCACCGCGTCGAGGTTCTGGCCCAAGGATTTGGTGAGCTTGATCAGGCACTTGACCACGAGGTCGTGGAACTTGACCAGCGCGGCGGGGTCGTCCGCGACGGACTCCGGCGCGTCGGCGAGGAGCCTGAGCAGCGCACGGAAGGAGTTCGTGCGCGGGCAGTGCTCCAAGAGCTTGAGCATGAGCACATTGAGAGCCTTGACGAGCTGAGGCCCCTCCTCCATCTTGGGCACGTTCGGATCGAGAAGGCTCTCCAGAAGCATGGCGACGGTCGCGCGTTCGTTCTCCTCCCCGACGGACGCCGCGAGCGTGGGCTCCTGGAACACCTGCATCATGGTGTTGAGGACGTACTTGCACGCGCGCGTCGTGGACGGGCCCGGCGCGGCGACGGCGGCGTCAAAAATCGGGGACACGCGGTCGGCGAGGAGGCCCACGAGTCGGTCGGAATCCGGCGCCATGGCGTTGAGCATCTCGCCGTCGCCGACGGCCGCCATGACCTCGTGGCACAGCGATTTCATACCCTCCACGGCCACCGCGTCGCTGACGCTAGCGACGGTGTCGAGCGATCGGGTCCAGCCAGCCAGACGAACCTCCATCGGCGGCGGTTCCTCCCGCTCCGGGGGCTCCTCCTCCTCCTCCCGCTCCTCCTCCGGCGCGGGGCCCGGCGTCGCGTGTTGCCGCCGACCGGGGAGCACCGACGACACCGTGGAGACCATGGCCTGCACCGGTCGGAACACCGCCGACGCCATCGCCGCAATCGGGGAACCGCTCGGCTTCTCGACGCCCCTGGTCCATCCCCCGGGGAGGCCCTCGTTCCTCCTCTCCATCTCCCTCGCGGCTTTCGCGAACTTTTCCTCCAGCGCGTCCCGAAGCGAATCGCTCAACCTGCCCAGGTGCCTCCACGCGTCGTCGCCGCCAACCTTGTACGCCGTGACCAGACACGCGAGCGCCGCGCTCCTCATGCCCACGTCCCTGGCCTGGTCCGCGAGCTTGGCAACCTCCGCCAGAGCCCTGTTACCCGCACGCTCCACGACGTCCAGGCCGTGTCGCTCCATCAGGGATCCCATGACGTCGAGAACCTCGAGGCGGGTCTTGGTGTTCTTCGAGTCGAGGCCGCGCACGAGGTAGCCCGCGACTTTCGACGCGGGGAAAACCCCGGGGACGAGTCGAACGATTCGCCTGAATTTTTCCCTCACGGCTTCCATGGGGTGCCCGCACTTGTCCACGAGCGCGGGGAGGAAGAGCGCGCCCTCCTGCTCGCTCAGCCTCGCGCCGCGGTCCTTGACGACCGCGAGCGCGTCCGCGGTGAAGTCCAAAACCTTCAGCAGAGATTGCGTGTTCGGCGCCTGCTCGCACAGGCGGAGAACTACCCATCGCAGGAGCAGATCCAGGGTCCCCTCCACCGCGTCCGGGCTCTCGCTGAGCGCAGCCTCGAGGTGCTCCACAGCCTTAATGTGCGCCCTGAAGTCTTTCCCGAAGAGGAGCGCGTGAACATCCGCGCGGACGTGGCACGCGGACGCCGCCTTGAGGTCGTCCTCCGCGTGTTTAATTTCGTCGTCGCGCATACCCTCAAATTTGACGGGTTTCCTGGGCAGCTTCCTCAGCCTCGCCTCCTTCTCAGCGCCGTCCGCGACGAGCACGGGTCCGGATGCCACCGCCCCGGCGGCGACGGGGGGCAGGCTCGACGCGGACGCTCGAACGCCTCCGACGCGGGACGCGCGGAGGCTGCTCCTCGCCGCCGCTCCTCGAGCCGTCGACGGTCGCGAGCGGTGACCCTCCGTCCTCACCGGCGACGTGGACGGCGAAGGGTTGAGCGAGCCGGGCGCGGACGGCGGCGCGTGGAGCGCGTTCCTCTCCACGTGCGCGGATACCGCGGATTTGAGCGCGGGTGGGAGGCTCGACGCGGCGAGGAGGCGCGCGGCGCCGGCGGAGCCGACGCGGCGAATCACCTCGTCAACCACCCCGCCGCCCGCGGCTCTCGCGGCTGCGTTCTTATCCCCCAGGCCCGAAGCCGCCGCGGCGATCGCGCTCACGAGGTCGTCCTCGGTCACCGCGGCGTCGTCCCCGGACACCGCGGTCAGGATCCAGGCGAGCGCGTCGGATTTGCCGTCGCCGCTCATCTTCCCCGAGAGTTCGACCATCTTGTCCGCGACGTAAGGGAGAGTCTTTCCCAGCCCCGCGGCCGCGCTCCACGCCTCCAGCGCGCCAGCCGCGGCGGTCCGAACGGACGCCTTGCTGTCACCAAACTGTTTGACAATCTCGGGGACGAGACCGTGGCCGTGACGCCTCTCGCCGACGGGTGCGCCCATCGCGGACGCGACGGCGCCAACCGTGGCGAGCGCATTCGCCGCGATGTTGCGGTTCGCGTCGGAGAATCGCTTGGCCAGCGAGGGCATGAGGTCGCCGGTGTTGGGCCCGATGCGCTTCGCCGACTCGTCGAGGATTTCGTTCACGGCGTCCAACGCGGCGGCGCGAACCTTCCAGCTGGGATCGCCCATCTCCTTGATCAATTTTTCGGTGATTTTTCCGGATATGTCGGCGCGGGGCAAGCCGCCGTCGGCCGCCGCCGCGACGGACGCCCCTTCCGTCCCATCCGCTCGTACCTTCCTCGTACCGACCATCGCGGGGCCGACGTACGGGTTACGCGCGAACTCAGCCTCCAGCGTCTTGAGCTGCGAGTCCTTGAGGTCGGCTAGGAAATCTTTCAGCCCCGGGCCCAGACCCGCGTGCATGGCGCCGAGAACCTTGCCAGCCGCGGACTTGCACGCGGGGTTGTACATGGCTAGCGACTGCTTGCACCACGCGATGACGAATGAGACGTCCACCACGGCGACGGTGAACTCCTCGACGGCGCCCGCGCACCATAGGAGCGACTCGGTGGTCACCTTGGGGTTCTTGTGCGACACCGTTCGCTTGTGAAGCTGCGCCATGACAAACTTGGGGCCGAGCGCCTCCGCGACGGCGGTGAGCGCCGCGGACGCCGGCGCTCGGAGTTTCACGTCCGCGATTTTCTCCGCGAGTCCCTGCACCGCGATGGCCCCGTCGTGTTTCGAGAACTTGGGCGCCTTAGCCGCGAGGGATCCAAAAACCTCGAACACCTTCGCGAGAACCTGGAAAACTTTGTCGTCAAAGCCGGGGAAGATGGCGAGCGCGCGGATGGTATCGCCCGCGGCGGCGCCCGCGTCCTCGTCCGACATCGCGTCGACCGTCGCCGCCACGGCGGCGACGCCCTCGACCCGCTCTTTCCAGTTGCTCGACTGCAGCTTCGCGACGACGTCCTCGGCGTACAGACGAGACGCTCGCTCGACCAGCTCCTCCTTCGACGCCGGCGCGCCCTCGGCGACGTCGGCGTCAGCCTCGTAGGAGGACCCGACGACGCCAGCCGCCGCGCCGGACCGCTTGGGGGCGGCGGCGCTCGGCCTGGCGAGCGGACCTGTGAGCCCGCTTCGAGACGCCGCGGTTTTGGCCGCGGCGAGCGTCGCGGCGGGTTTGCTCGCGACGTTGGGGTCTCGCGTTCGAAGCGGCGCCGGTCCCGTCGCCCCTCCCTCCCGTCCCCCCGTCGCGCACATCTCCTCGATCTTCGCCTTCTTGGCGTCGTCGAGCTCGTCGACCGCCCTGGCCACGGATTTGTACCCCCCGCCCGCGAGTGCCAGCCCCGCGATGGCGTCAATCGCGGCGGCTCTGACGTCTGGGTTGGCGGCGTCGATGCACTTGAGCACCCCGGGGAGGAGCGCCCTCTGCGCGTGTGTCGCGGTGGTGTTGGTTTTCATCTCACGCGCCGCGGTCGCGATCCACAGCAGGGTCTGCTGCGGCACCTTGGGCATCTTGTGGGCGAGCGCGGCGAGGATATCGTCGGCGACGTCCACCAGCGAGAAGCAGTGCTTGGAAAATTCGAGAAGCGCGTCCTGGTTCTTTTGCACCACGGACGAGTTCTTATCCTTGAGCTTGTCGAGCATGCCGGGCAGCAGTACCTTCGCCTCCCTGGTCCATTCCTTGCGGAGGCCCTTGGCGAGCGCCCCGGCCGCCGCGCACGCCTCGCCCACGCACGCGATGTTGGCATCCTTGGTGACGATTTTTTTGAGCGCCCTGGCGACGTCGCCGTAGTCGCCGGATGCGAGCCTCGGCGCGTCCGCGAGCTCCTTCAGCCGCGTCACGGCGTCCAGGCGTTCCTTCCACTTGGCGGAGTTCACCGCGTCCCAGAACTTCGGGGTCTCCTTGTCCTTTGGCTGCTTCTCGAGCTTGTCGAGGATGGACTCCGGGTCGGCGAGCTCGTACGCGTCGGGGAGTCTCGGGGCGGCGTCCGTCGCGACGACCACCGCGCCGTCGCCGCCGTCCACGTCCATGGCGTCGACGCCAGCCGTGTCCGGCGGCGGGTTGGCCCGCTCCACGCGCGTGAGCCGTTGACGAACCGCGCGGCCTATCTCGATGGCTTCCGCGGCGGCTCGCACCTCCGCCTGCATGGTGCCCCTCATCTTCTCGATCAGATCCCTGCGCACGGCATCGTGGCCGAGCCACCTGGTGAGCTCCACGGTGAGATCCTTCGCCGCGCCGCGAACCTTGGCGTCCTTGGAGTCGAACAGGGGCGCGATTCCCTTGAGGATCGGCTTGGGCGGCACCACCGCGGGCGTCCCGAATTCCTTCACGGAGATGCGCAGGGCCTCGACGCACGCGAGCGCGAGCTTGGGAACCTTGTGCGCGGATCCCTTCAGCAGCGCATCCACCACTGCATCGCCGCACTCCAGCTCCAGCAGCAGCATGCACGTCTCCGTGGCGCGATCCACCGTCTTGGGCCGTCCGCCCATGCCCTTCGCGACGACGTTTACGAGGATGCCCGCCGAGTGCGTCCTGGCGTAGTCCTCGTCCGCGACGGCGAGGAACGCGTTGAGAGCATCGAGGCCGAAGTCAAGCGCATTGGCGTTGGCATCTCCGGCGGCGTTTTTAGCGCACTCGCCTGCGGGTTGGGGAGCGGGGAAGGGTTAAGGGTAAGGGATCTTCGTTGTTGAAAATCGGGTGCCCAGGGGTGACATCAGCCCTCATCTCCCGGACGACGGCTCGATGCGGGCACGGGGGCCGGCGCTCTCGCTGCGCGACTCACCGAAAGCCTTCAAACACGCGCTCGATGCGATTTCTTGCGAGAGCTTGGCCTCCTTGACGACGCACTCGTACGCAGCAACGCGCGCCTTCCAGAACGAGTGCTTGAACCTGTCGTCCCACGGGAGCTTGGCCGCATCCGCCAGCTGTGTGGCCTCGTCGTCGGGCCCCATGGTCGCCGAGCGGTCCGAGCGAGGATATCGCCCGTCCCTCTCTCCGCCCGCGTGCGTGAAACGAGTCTCTCGGGCCTGTGGTGTTGAGCGGCTCGAGGTTCGCTCGCACGTCGTTGTGCCGCAGGGAGGGAGGGAGATTTTCAAAACACCCAACGGTAAAACTGAGGTGGAAATAAACCCTCGTTCTTGAGTTTTTCGCACCGCACAAGGCTCGCAGGCTCGAAAATATGCGTTTCTTCGAGCGAGAAGCCCTCGACGTGAGTCAAAACCTCGGCACCGGGACGATGGAGCCGGTCGTGTTGGATCTGCCCGATGAGTACAAGTCGTCGCGCGAGAACACCCCATTCGTGGTCGTCGCAGGGTGGCTCGGTGCCAAGGACAGGAACGTGAAGAAATACACAGACGAGCTCCGGGCCATGGGTTGCGTCACGCTCCGCAGCATCCAAGGGTCGTGGGACTGCTTCTCGCCGTTCGCATCCGGTCGTCGCAAGTTCGCGAGGAGGTTGCTCACGAAGGCTCGCGAAGCACGAGCCGAGTTGGGCATGTCAAAGTCCCCGCTGTACCTGATGTTCATGTCCAACGGCGGATGCTGGTCGCACGCGACGATGACGCAGTGCGGTATGCTGGAGCCCGGGGGAGAGTTCGAGGACCTGGGCCCTCACCTGAAAGGAAGGGTGTTCGACAGTTCGCCCGCCAGGATGACCCTGAGGAACGGCCCGAAGGTCGTCTGCGTTTCGATGGGCGTGCGCAACACGGCGGCTCGAGCCGTCGTGCACGCGCTGTTCTACGTCTACGCGGTCGTGGCTTTCCTTGTCGTCGTCGCGGCGACGGGGTCGACGACCATGCACATTGACGAGTTTTGGAGAACCTGCGCGTCGGCGCCTCGAAACGGCAGGGAGCTCTACCTCTACAGCGACGCCGACGAGCTGACCGAGCCCGGGCCGCTGAGCGAGCTCATAGCGGCGAGGAAATGCACGGGGAGTTCCGAGGAAGGGTGCGACATCGTTGAGATGCGGTGGAAAGATTCGAGGCACTGCGCGCACCTCATCGACGAGCGGGACGAGTACCTCGACACACTTCGCGGGTTCATCGTCTAAGACTTAGTCGCTACGTTGGAGTCCATGGTGTTCGGTGCTCCCCCTCCGAGCTTCCGTCCGACCCCCGCGAACGCCCCGCGCGATCCCCCCCCGGCTCCCGCGGGCATCATCGCGATTAGCATCGACCGGAGCCGACGCGCTGCCGGAAAGTCGAACAGGTCCGTCGTCGCGTCCAGGCTCGTCGCGACCGCAGTCGCCAGCGCCAGCGCCAGCGCCCCGGTCCACCACCAGTTCATCCACGCGAACGCGCCCCACGCCACCGCGTATCCCACGACTATTCCCGCGAGGTGCCCCACGAACGATGCTTGCGGCACGATGATGGATGTGAAGATGAGCGATCCGAACGGCGCGAGGTTCACGGGGAGTTGGACGTAACCCAGCAGGCTGAGGCTGGACGTGGGCTGCCGCACCGACAGCACGGTCATCCAACCGAAGACCACGCACGAGTACCCGACCGCGGTGACGCGCTCGTATCGCTCGTGGCCCATCCGAACCAGAACGTGATAGGAAAGGATGACAAGCGCCATGGTGCCCACGAGCATCACCAGCGTGTACCGCACGTACCAGCCGCTGCCCCACCCCTCGCCCCTGCCCCGCATCTGCTCCACCACCCCGAGGCTCCAAAGGCTAGACATGTTGAACAGCAGGTGCAAAGGGGAGATGTGCGAGAAGGAGGCGGTGAGACAGCGCCAGTACTCCCGGTCGCGAACAACCTTCGCGTAACTCACGCCCACCTCCTCGTAGCCGAGGCCTTTGCTGTTGAGGAAATACCACACCCCGCTGCACAGAGCGATCACGAGGGAGGTGATTGGACGCTCCCACGCGTCGAGGAGGATGGGCCGACCCATGACACGCGGCCAGCGCGCGCCGCGGAGTGCCTCAGCGAGGGGCGAGAGAAAACTACCTGGAAACTGAGGCTCGGAGAACACGGAAAAAATACAGTCTCTGTTGGAGAAAGGAAGCTACGTCTAAGGAGGCCTAGGTGCCGGAGCCGAGGGCTAATCCCTCTTCACCGGTGCCCGGTTAGTAGCGGTGTTGCTGCTTCTCGTTCTCCTTGTAGTTGACCGCGTACTGATACACGCCAACCGTGGGGATGACGCCGAAGAAGAGCGCATCGCCCCATCCACCGATCTTCTTGGCCATCACCTTGGGCCAGTCCTTGAAAAGACCGCCCATCACCCCGGTCTTCATGGGGGAGACGGTGTAGACAACCTCGGAAAGCCTGTGTGGAACGAACGAGCGGAGATGGAGTCAGCGATCGAGCTCTCGGCGAGGCGCGCGCGCGGCACCCGAGCGGAAAGGGCGCGGAACCCTAAATTAAATTTTGTCCGTTCGCGGGGGGTTTCGCGCCGATCGCGCCGGGGCGGGATGTGGGTTCGGGGTCGGAGCGCGCACCTGACGGCGGAGCGACCCATGACTGCTGGGTTATTCCCTTCGACTCGAACGAGAACGAAGCGCGACGGCGTGAGGACCGTGCTGCAGAATGGAGAGGAAACCGGGTGGGTCCAAACAGGAAGGCCTCCGGTGAAGATTTTTACAGGCGGACCGCCCAGCCAATCAGATGCCTCTGTGGCCCTCTGTTCTTTTTGGCGGGCAAAATTGTCGAGTTGAGAGAACTACGTCACCAACAACCTTCTTTTTTTTGCGGCGAGGTGGAGAGATCTAGGCCGGATTGCCCCACAATTTGCCGCGTATCGTCCGCGTTGGACGTCGCGGAGGCTTCACTTAGGTACCAAGACTCGCGGCGCGGACGCCCAACGCGCGCTTAGGCTAGATCGAGCTGTGCGGGAAGGTGAAGGCGGTTCCGGAAGGGTTAGTTTTCTTTCGTGCATTGGGTTTTCGGGGGGTGCATTCTTTCGGGGCGAGATGGGTTCCGAGGACGATCATACCTCGAGGCGGCTCTCGGCGGAGATCGTGGGCCACGCTAGAGCTTTTCGGGAGAGCGTTGCGAGGAGTCCGCCGCGGCCGGTGAAGCTCCACGTCTCCTCCGACGACGAGGACACCGATCTCAGGTCGCCGCTCGAGCACGACCAGAGGAGCATGGGCTCGACCGCGGGATCTTCGGGCTTGTGGAACCGAGACGACGACGAGCCGATGCTGCAGGACAACGAGGACAGGTTCTGCCTCTTCCCCATCAAAGAGCACGCGGTATGGAAGATGTACAAGCAGGCGGAGGCGTCATTCTGGAGCGCGGAGGAGATCGACCTCTCCATGGACTACAAGGACTGGTTGACGCTGAATGACAACGAGCAGCACTTCATCTCGCACGTCCTCGCGTTCTTCGCGGCGTCTGACGGGATCGTGCTCGAGAACCTCGGCCTCCGGTTCATGAAGGACGTCCAGCTGCCGGAGGCTCGGGCGTTCTACGCGTTTCAGCTCGCCATCGAGAACATCCACTCGGAGACGTACGGGTTGCTCATCGACACCTACATCAAGGACAGCGTGAAGAAGAGGCACCTGTTCAGGGCCATCCACAACGTGCCCACGGTGGCGCGCAAGGCGCAGTGGGCGCTCAAGTGGATCGAATCCTCGGAGTGTTTCGCCGAGCGACTGGTGGCGTTCGCGTGCGTGGAGGGCATCTTCTTCTCCGGATCGTTTTGTGCAATCTTCTGGCTCAAGAAGCGCGGGCTCATGCGCGGGCTCACCTTCTCCAACGAGCTCATCTCCAGGGACGAGGGCCTCCACTGCGACTTCGCCTGCCTCCTCTACTCCATGCTCAAGCACCCGCTCGATCCCGCGCGGCTGCAGGAGATCGTCAAGGATGCGGTGGACATCGAGAAGGAGTTTGTGTGCGACGCTCTGTCGTGCGCGCTCGTGGGCATGAACGCGGATCTCATGTCGCAGTACATCGAGTTTGTCGCGGACCGCCTGATGACGCAGCTCGGCGTGGAGAAGGTGTGGAACACCCCCAACCCGTTCGAGTGGATGGAGATGATATCGCTCCAGGGCAAGGCGAACTTCTTCGAGCACCGGGTGGACCAGTATCAGAAGGCTAACGTGATGACCAGCGTGCAGGACAAGTGCGACGGGTTTGAGAATTACGTCTTCAGGACAGACCTCGACTTCTAAATATAGTCCAACGGCGGCACTCTTCGTAATACGATTCGAAACGATTGTACGAAGGTAGAGTATACTCGTGATAGATGACAAAAGAATGTATTTCGCGTGCGGCTATTATGTTAGTGTATGTATCAGGTTTACGCCGCTCCGGCGTACTGCGCCTCCTTCTTGATGAGCTTACCGAGCTTCATCTGCGCGACGAGCGCCTGCATGGCGAAGAGACCGGCGACCCCGAACACGCCCTTGGCCTGGAGCAGCATACCGCTCACGTAGAGCACCACGCCCACGTTGCACGCGGCGCACGCGACCATCATCTTAAGCATGAGACCCTGCATCACCTGCACCCGCTCGAGCGCGCGCTCAGCCTCGAGGGCGCGCACGCGAATCTTCAGCCTGCCGCGCTCAATCGCGCGCACGACATCGGCGATCTCCTCGATGGCGTCCGGGCCCTTGAAGAGGTTAACGATCGCCTTGTTCTGGCGGTCGAAGCGGCGCTCCCAGTCGCGCTGGCGGGCGACAACCTGCGGGGGCAGCGCGCTGGGATTGTCGTCGATGAGGAGGTTGCGAGCGTAAGGCGCGGAGATCTCGCCAATGTCGAACTTCTTGTTGAGGCTCTTGCCGATGCCGTCGAGGACGGAGAAGGCCCTGACGACGAAGGTGAGCTCGGCGGGGAACCTGAAGGGCTGGTCCTTGGACACGACCAGCAGATCCTCGCCGATGTTGCTGAGGATCTGCTTGCGACGCGCCTTCTTCTCCTCCTTCGTGCGCTGCTGCTTAAACTCAGCTTCGTACTCCTCCTTGTTCTCGGTCCTCTGCTTTTGCTGCTCCTCCACGCGGTTGTCGAACGAGCCTAGGAAGAAGTCCGCGGTGCGCTTCACGGCGGTCATGTCGCCGCCGTCCACCAGCACGCCCATCTTGCCGAGCGCCTTCACCGCGCTGTCCGAGTTCTTCTCAAAGACGGCGTAGAAGAGGTCGAGGAACCCGCTCCTCACCTTGGGATCGATGCGACCCATCATGCCGTAGTCGTAAATCACCAGTCGACCCTTACCCTCTGCGTCGCCCTTGTCGACGGCGACGTTGCCCGGGTGGGGATCCGCGTGGAAGAACCCGTACCTGAGCACCTGCATGAGGTAGGACTCCACGGCGAGGCGCGCCATGCGGTCGGGGTCCACGCCCATCTTCTTGATGGCCTCCAGGTCGTTAATCTTCGTGGCGGGGGCGTACTCCATGCACATGGTCCGCTTCCTGGTGTACTGGTCGTACACCCGCGGGACCTTGATCCAGTCGGTGCCCGCGAACTGCGCGGCGAAGTCCTTGGCGTTGTTGGCCTCGTTCTGGTAGTCGACCTCGTCGTAGAGGCATCGGGCGGTCTCGTCGAAGATGGCGACCCAGTCGCGGGCGGCGCCGTCGGTCTTCGGATCCACCTTCTGGAGCCACTGCGCGATCACGCGGAGGTTCTTGAGGTCGATGTCGAAGATTTCCTTGAGGCCCGGGCGCTGCACCTTGACGATGACCTGCTCGCCGGTGGCCTTGAGCTTGGCGAGGTGCACCTGGCCGAGGGACGCCGCGGCGAGCGCCTCGTCCTGGAAGTCGGTGTACACCTCGTCGATGGGCTTACCGAGTTCCTCCTCGATGATCTGCTTGGCCATCGGGGTGGGGAACGGGGGCACGCGGTCCTGGAGCTTCTCCAGCTCGCGGATGAACGGCTTGGAGAGGACGTCGACGCGGGTGGAAAACTGCTGGCCGATCTTGATGAAGGTGGGGCCGAGGCGGAGGAGGCCGAGGCGGAGCCACTTGGCGAGGGCCTCGGTGCGCTCGAGCTTCTTGGCCTCGGTGAACCCGCCCTTGTAGGTGAACTTGAGGTTGAGCGCTACGCGGCGGAAGAGAAAGTTGAAGACAAAGCCCCAAATCTCGAGCGTGCGGACAAAGGTACCGACGGACTTGAGGCGGTCGAAGTTGAGCGGGGGCTCGGACACCGCCACCTTCTCCTCCTCGACCTCGACCTTCTTCTTCTCGGCCTTCTTGGGGGCCTGCGCGACGGCCACGGCGGCGGTCTTGGCGGGCGCGGCGGCACCGACGGCGGCAGCCTCCATCTTGCTCGCCGCGACGCCGTTCTTCTCCCCAACGGGAGCGACGGGCTCGTCGGCGACGGCCTCCTCGAGCTTGCTCAGCATCTCGGTCTTGCATTCCTCATCCTGCGATGATCAATAGAAGGGTGATGAACGGTGAGCGAAATGTCCGAAGCACGCGCGCGGGTAGCGCGCGGGGGAAGGGGGCGGGGCGGCGTTCGACGACAAAATTGGCGAGCGCCAAGTGGCGCCCGATCGAAGGCACCGCGAGGGCACGCACCGAGAGGCACTCCTCGATCTCGACGACGTCGAGCGGGGCGTCCTTGCTGGAGTCCTTATCCTTGGTCACGACGTTGCGCGCGCGCACGGAGCCGCGGCGGGTCATGCCGAGGAGGCTCCCAGGGCGCGCGGAGACTCCCGGGCACGGGACGGCGACGGGACGGCGATGGGGCCCCGACGCCGAGGCCCTGACGGTGGCGGTGCGCCTGGCGTGAGCCACGGGGCGCACCGCGGAGGCGGCGAGACCGAACGAGACGGCACTAGCCATGAGCGATGTTGATACTCGACGCTGCGGGGCGGCGAGATGAGCGACGCGCGCGTGTTATCCTGTCCGCGCGGGGCGTCACCCCTCCTCATTATCCAATTACCCTCTCGTGGCTGAGAGCGCCCCAGAGATCTCCTCGATTTCGTCGACGTCATCTTCGCGGCTCTACGGGCCGCAGTCCGGAAAATCGGTCCGGAAAAGGGAAAATATCTCACAGCGGGCAACCCAGGAAACGAAGGGAAACGAACCCTGTTGAA
>MDTA01031888.1_pt1 | contig 12719 bp, 13 predicted proteins | sample 811151 | NCBI WGS metagenome assembly MDTA01 (sample SAMN05326648, study PRJNA326480) | marine metagenome | isolation source: seawater | place: Indian Ocean: South | collected 2010
AGGGTCATTTTGGTCTTCGATAGCGGACCGCACATTGGTATCGAACTTCATTGCAATTTCACAGTAGCTCTGCCCGATGTTGCTAGTGCGGCAAAAGGCTCTGTGGGTTTACCATAATCAAACCATCGGATTAAATCATATTTTTGTGGTATGAAATACCGTAAATTAGTGACCCGATTGTTACTTCACCTTCTTGTATCACAGCATGAGTAAAGTCTGGCCATTCCTCTACAGGCAACAATAAATATTGCAATTTTGGATGACTTCTCGGCGTGATTCGATAGTTACTGTCTTCGACTTTGGCAGCCAAATCATAAACATCCATCAGGAAATCTTTAGCCGGGCAGTCTTGCATAATAGGGATGAATAGTAAGTCGTCAACCTTTGGCAATTCTCTGACAAACTTAAGCGGGAAACCAGGAGGGCCACAGGACTCGCCATCCTGTCTAAATATTAGTCCCGGCCAAGGTATAACCTGTGATTCTAACCATCTTCGCCCAACTGAACTTGATAACTGACTTTTGAGCCAACTCAATGAGTTGCTAAACCACCATCGATAAGGCAGGTAGTTGGCAAAACTTCTCATCAACTCATTTGAAATCGATTCGGAGTTTTGTAGCTGTCTTACATAGCGCCCCCAATTGTGTAACACCGAATCTTTTGGATGTATCGCTGACGCTAAAATTACCTTGTCGAAAACCCCGAACTGGTCGATTTCATTATGTTTGGATTGACTGAATAATGCCGCTAATACCTCAGCAGCAAATAATGGGAAATCCAACCACTCATCCACGGCATCCTGAATGTATTTTGAGAACTCTTTTGGCAATTTATCACAAATAAGTAATACTGCAGTCGAAATTGCATTGTACTGCTCGCGGTTTTCGGCACTTCTTCTGACATCAATAATCGTCTGATTATCGGTCATGAAATGTTGTGATAGATGCCTTATGGCCTGCAATTGCCAATTTTCACTGGCCTTGTCAATGCCTGAAACTATTAGGCTTGGTGGTATTGTTTGACTATCCAGTAAATCTGCCCAGTCATCCTCTAGTCGATGGGAGATTCGCACCCACCTATTCGTCCTTTCCTCGGGTGGGGACGCAATCCAAGCAGCAATCGGATTGTTTGCTTCAACTTCATTTGACCACATTTCGTCTCCTTTAGGATACTTACCCAGCGCTTGCCAAATTTTATCTCGATAGTTAAAATCTTCAGAATTCCCCGACATCTCTGACAAATCCCAAGAACCGTTATGGTAAGATTTTAGCAGTTCAACACCGTTTTTGGGGATTATACTATGGGCAACGATCTGTCTACCAACCGATTCACTAGTCAATTGAATGTCAATCGCTTGTTGATTGGGTAGGATTAACCTAGTCATGGATAATTCAGGTAGAGAGATGAGGGTGCCCAAAGCAGAGGTCAATTTTCTATATGTTCCTGATTTAGTTACCAATAAACGACAGTTAGAATCCCTAATCATGTTCTCTAGGAATTCTGTCTCGAGGTCAATATCCCAATCCCACTCAACAATGTATTGTGCATCCTGTTCACTTTTCAAATGAGTTATAATTGATTTCAACCCTACTGTTGAAACGTTAGATACCTCAATATTGCGCGGGGTATCTGTTACCCAGTCACAATAACCAAAATCGCGAGCCAGTTGTTTTTGCATCGAAATACTCAGTGCCTTTGCTGATTCAGTATTAATTAATGACTTGATCTGTTCAAACTTCGCAGTAATTTTACTCTCTGAGAGTCGTTTATGCTTGAACCTAAGCCACTGATAAATACTACCAATCGGTAATGATGGAATGTCAGGCTTAATCGGATTTTTCCTCATAACATAAGCACCATCTGAAAAAGAACTAATTAGCAAATTAATATCTATTTCCGAGCTCAGGTGAGCGTGTAATCTAGTATTCCAGAATACCTCTAGTTCAGTTCGTGGTATACTCCCAATACAACACCTCCCATCAGATATGATATCGGGAAGTTCGTGCTGTCCGTAATTTGGGGTATGAAATCGCGTCCCTGGTGGGACATTCCACTGAGTAATTGGTTCGAATAGAGTTGCTCTAACTAAGGCAAATGAATCTGTAGTCTGTATCCATGCATCAAGAGTATTAGCGCTTAATTCACCAGGGGGTACTATCTGCTCCAAACTAGTCCCATCATACCACCTAACTGAATCAGGCATTACAGAGGCCCAAATCACCCCATCACTTCCATTGGAATATTGTAATGGGTTACCATCGTTAATGAACGGGGCCATCGGCAACGGTATCAAAGAATCTGGCGGATTATGGTGATAGCAAAGTAATAATTCAACACCTTTTGATTCAAGTACCACCCCATCAAGTTTAGTATCACCCTTTGTCACATATTTTCTGTAGAGTTCTAGGCGATATTCCTCTAGGCTAATCCGCCCAGATTCTGTTATACTGTGCATGGCACCTCTGATACCGTGGGCATCGTCTCTGTGAACTAGGCCTTTTTTTCTCAGTTCGTTTAATGCTAACGAGGTATGCGGAGTTCTAATACCGAGGATCTTCGATATCTCTGAAACTGAGCCTATATTATCCAACAGCCAATTCAATATACGCCGCTGATATAGACTTCTGACCCTTACTTTGGACATAGATGTCACCTCATATTGTGCTGTTAGGATTTTGCTTATAATTTTATTCAATATTACATTAGATAGTTACATTTAGTTACGTATTTCCACTGGAAAAGTATGCTTATACTTACAAACTATTTGATTAAGTTACTTTTTTACACTTAATTTGGTATCGAAATGTAACAAACTCATGATTCTGGAGGAACTATTATATCAGCGACCGATGTCCTGTGGTTTAGTGGCAAATATCCACTGGATGTGCGCTGCGTGACAAAGGAGGAATAATAGTGAAAACAACCAGAATTAGAGAGAAAATCAAGAAATTTTTAGGCGAGCGACCCCGCAACACTGCGGAAATTCTGGAGCACATCAATAGCACTATGCGTCACGGCACCACAAGCCAACAGCTCGGCAACGTGCTTTCCAAAGACAAGGATATTGTCAAGGTGGGCTACATCAAGAGATCTGGTATCCTATCTGGTGGCTATGACATCTGTGAATGGGCTACAAGAACCTGGGTGTCCAGCAACTGCCCTGGCTGGGAAGAAGGAACTCCAATTATCATCGATCAAGATGGTAATGTTACCACCGGTAGCCCCGCAGAAGACAAGTATTGAATTTACTCGGTCAGCAGTCTGTGGAAATGATGAACACCTTTTTCCATCGACGGCGAATAACGCCCTCTGTCATAAAACTCTGATTGCATACCTTTGTTACATGCCTCAACAATCCACTGATCTTCATCCTCGACAGTATCTAAATCACCGCCCGCACCCGCTCCAAATTTACTCTCATCGTAGACCAAACCATAATACAACACTCTTGTCGACGTAAGTCCTTTTGGTAAGACAACATTTACTGAGAGTCCCCATGGATAGAAATTTAGCATCAAATTGGGAAATAACCACCAATAGTATGCGGCTATATCTTTGCCAAAATCGGGATGATGTTTTGGCAACTCAAAACATATATCGCCGTCAGAAGCATAGCCAACTTGTAACACAGCATTGGAAAAAACCTCGGTCTCATAGTTAGAATAATCGATTATCGAATTCAGCCCCTTGTGCACATATGGTATGTGGAACCCTTCAAGATAATTATCAACATAAAGTAGCCAATTAGCCTCTATATCGTGAACCCTATCCAAACTATCGCTTTTTTCAAACCTCGAGAAATCAAGAAAATTCATTCGCCCAGTTACGTCAGCCATGTAATCGTCAAATGGTGTATCATCAGATAAATTAACGAACAATAATCCATGCCAATTTACCACCTCCGTCGCAGGTAAATTATCTGCACTAGACGGGAAATTAGCAACCTCAGAAAATTTTGGCATGTGTCGCAATTTACCGCACAGTGTAAAAGATCGTCCATGATATGGACACAATATTTTGGATACACTGGTTATTTTGTCACTCAATATCATGCCTCTGTGAGTACAGACATTTGATACGCAGTGAATCATTTCGCCTGTTTTTGTAACTAACATGGGTGTATTACCTATCTGGATTGGAATGACGTTATCGTCATCCAACATTGAGATGTGTCCAACTAGAATCCATGATTGTGAAAACTTTTCCAACAACTTAGTGTAATGACCTTCATCGGTGTAAAACCTTGATGGTAATGTTTCTGCCATCGTTATGTCAGGATGAATCACACCCACCAAAACACCCCTATGTCAAGAGTTGAAAATTTCAAGCGCTTCTGCAACAGAGGCTCCATTACATATTATCGCATGACACGCTGCAGTCATTTTTACGGCACTGCTAGTATCCTTCTGATGTATGTTACGTCCGGTTGCGGCACCTCGACAATTTCCTGTATTCATCTGTTCCCAGAGCCTCTGGAGAAATTCCTCTGCCGGCAAAGTGCCGCCGCCTGAACAAATAATTCCGGTCCTTCCAGCAGCCTGGGAGGCTATGGCCAAAGATTCAGGCCTCGTCATGCCAGAGAAATTATTTGGATAATTTACCTTAGCAAAATCGGCTCCAATGCAAGATGCAACACCGGCGGCGCCTGAGATTAATTGTGGGTCCTTTTCGTCCGCAACCGCCTTGCCTCTGGGATACATCCAAACCACTGATATCATGCCTAATTCATGCGCACTGCGAATGAACTGTGCGGCTTCTGACATCATCTCATGCTCGTATTCACTACCGATGTAAATTGTATAACCAATACCGACCACGTTTATTCCATTGTGAACTAGTGACATCACGTCATCCATATCCCACATTGCTTGCGAGATTGGATCACGCTGTGAGGTCTTAACCAGATGCGATTTTGAATTTAGTTTTACCAAATATGGCACATCAGGATAATCCCGAGCATAATGCGATATTAGCCCCAGTTGTCCTGCCAACACACCAATTGTTCCTTCTTGGTGACAAAGATGGCCTATCTCGAATAGGTGCCTAGGGTCATTAGAAGAGAGGGGAATTTCGTTTCCACCATCAAAAAAATCATCGTTCAAATGTTCGATTTTTTGATCGCAAGCAAACAAATTCATCTTTCCAGTACCGGAGGTAGCAGCATCCATATTCTGAATAAATGTCTCAATCAACTCGTCTGGAACGTCTGCCGGTACGTGATACTTAGGCACCAAAATCACCCTTTATTCAATTTCCCGTAAAGTTGGCAACGCGTTTCTCAACATATGCCGCTATACCTTCTTTGGCATCGGTGCTGTTGAACAACGCGGCTTGCAATTCTCGCTCGAGAGCCAAGTGGTATTCGAACGGTATTTCTGGACCTGTTTGGCATGAACGTTTTATGTTTCCAACTGCTTTTACGGCTTTATTTGGTAATGTAAACTGAGAGCACCAATCTAGTATATCTCGGCGGAACTCTTCTGGAGACCCCTCCCATATGTGATTGATGAGGTTACATGAATGTGCGTCTTCAAATGACATCAACTCCCCGGTTACCATCATTTCCAGCGCTTTGGCTTTGCCGATCAATCTGGTCAGCCTTGCTGTGCCGCCGGTCCCTGCTAACACTCCAAGGTTAATTTCTGGTAAACCGACCTTGCCGGCATTTTTTCGTGCTATTCGTATGTCAGCAGCCATAGCAATTTCCAGCCCACCACCAACTGCGTGGCCGTTGATTGCACAGATCACGAGCTTTGCAGTTTGCTCTAATCTAGAGAGTGTTTCATTGGCATGAAGACAGAAATTATATTTGAAGCCAGGTGAAACTGAATTAAGCATCTGGATAGAGGCGCCTGCTGAGAAAAATGATGCACCATTACCAGTCAATACAATACAACTCACGTCATCATTAAATCGTGCTCTGACAATAGCCTCATCAATGTCTCGCATCATTTCGTGAGTATAGGTGTTTGGCGAACGATCATTTACTCCTTCGATAGGTTTTCCTGCCGAATCTGAGGTTAGTTCAATAACAGCAATTCCGTTTTCAGTTACTCCGTAATTAACAAGATTATTTGGCATAGGCTCGAGTTTCAATCCATACATGTCGCTCATGTGACAAGCGAAGTCGATTAGCATTATGAATAAATCGCATTCATCCTTTAGGAATAGAAATCTGGTCTGAGTCCTCAGCAAAGGAGGTTTTTCCGCCACCTTTCCTTACCGCGTTCCATTGTTGTTTAACCGCCATCGCTTCGGCAGAAGGTTCCCAATCATCTCTTTTCAAGGCCTTTCTGAAAGGCATCCTACGAACGCCTCTACCCATTGACTTGGGATCTTTTTGCAGCATGAACGGGTTGACAATCCGATAAAGTAGATTTTTGAGTAATGTAGGCCTGAACAATTTCCCGATCCACACAAGTCCATCACCTCTTTTATTTTGGTCTCTCATCCACCGATTACACATTAACTTGAATGACTTGTCACCGACGCGATTCATTAACCAACGATTGGCAACGCTGGTCTTTACGTATGGTAGGAGTTGTCTCCTTACCTCAGTTTCATAACTTAATTCGCCTAAGATATCTTTTGCCGCTAGGACTCCCGACCAGATAGCCATCCGCATCCCAAAACCCCACATGAAATCTTGCAAACCGCCAGATTCGCCAACATAGTATCGCCCGTCTTGAAGATAATTTTTGTTGATGGTAAAATCACCTTTACCACCAACTCGCTTGATTGGTTTACGCTTGAGTTCTGGATAATGTTTGTCATACCAAGCAATGGTTTCGTTGAGAAATCTATCGCTTTTTTTCTGCTTCCGCCAAAGACAAGTACAAATCAGCCCGACGCCATCTATCACGATAAGATATGAATACGCTCCCGGTGCAAGCTTGTCATTGAGCTGGAAAGCAATATGATTGGCGTGATCGGTATGAAATATTTCACCATACGCAACGGCTGAAGTACCCTTAGGGCCGCAAGCAATAATCTGACAGTCCTCTTCTTTGACCCTCGATTTGTAGTGTATGCTTACTCCGGCAGCGAGCGCTTGCCGTTTGATACCCTGGTCAATTGTATGATCTGAAGTACCTCTTTCAACAATCCTGTAGGCGATTTTTGGGGTTTTAGCCTGGGTAATTGTATCGTCTGGGTGGATCAGATCGACGACACTAAATTCGGTTGCTTTAAACTCGTTGATATCAAATCCCCATTCTTTCATTTGGTCGAAAAAATCATGGTCCATGCTCCAATTTTCTAGCGCCTGAAAATCCCCGTCAAACCTTGCCCCTGAATCGTCCCTTATGTCATGAACATGTACTTCTCTACCTGCCTTCGCTAAGATGGTTGCTGCGGCTAAACCGGATAGCCCTGCGCCCATTATGTTGACTGGCTCGGCCTCCGCCATGTATACTGCAACGAGGCGTTGGGTTTGAATTATGCGTTCCCTTCACATCGACATGGACGGGGAGATCGTCATCATAGAAGCCCCGGAAAATCTTGACCCTCAACAGTTGCTGAATTTGCTTGACCTCGAGGGGTGCGGTGCAGTGGTTTCATTTCTAGGAATAACTCGAGGATTTGATAATGAAGCAGAAATTTATCGATTGGAATTTGATGCTTGGGAGGACAAGTTAGATGCAGTTTTACGCCGTTTAGCTAATCAGGCAATGAGGAACTTTGGTGTCAAAAGAATTGCCATTTCTCATCGAACTGGTAGCGTTCCGGCCGGAGAAAATATCGTTTCTATTCACGTTGGTAGCACCCATCGCAAAGCTGCTTTTCTTGCTTGTGAATGGTTAATTGATGAATTAAAATTACAAGCACCGATTTGGAAAAAAGAGGTTTCTTCCCAAGGTGAAGTTTGGAAGGCAGGGCTAGGTTGATTATATGAAAAAAACAATACAAGGTGTGGTTGATATCAGCCAAAAAAAGGATGTAAAGAGATCCGCAACGGCAACGGGCCTCTTGCAACTATCGGGAGAATCTCTGGCTGCAATATCATCTGGAGAAGTAACCAAAGGCGATGTCATCGAAGCCTCAACAATTGCAGCGATTCAAGCCGTCAAAGAAACCCCACGAATAATTCCGCACTGCCACCCAATTCCACTGGAGGGGTGCAAGGTTGACTGGGAGATTTTGGCGGGTGGGCTTCGCTGCGAAGTCACGGTCACGGCCCATTACAAAACAGGTATCGAGATGGAGGCTGTAACAGGTGTATGTGCCGGCTTATTGTGTGCTCTTGATATGGTTAAATCGTTTGAAAAAGATGGCAAAGGTCAATACCCAAACAGTAAAATTACTGATGTTAGAATTCTACAAAAGAAAAAATCTGAATAAATTTGTAAACCGCATTATTCATTGATTAGGATATATCATCTCAATATATGGGCCAAGTATCACAACTAGCCAATCACTTTCTCGATGCGGTTGACATGGCCGCAATTGCTAGTGCTAATTGGCGGGGTAAAGGGGATAAAATAGCGGCAGACGCTGCTGCTGTCGAAGCCATGCGGATGACTTTTGATGCGGTCCCATTCGACGGCCGGGTTGCTATTGGTGAAGGAGAACGAGACGAAGCCCCCATGCTCTACATTGGTGAAAAGTTAGGAAATCAAATCGGCAATCCGAATGTTGCACGAGTTGATATTGCGGTCGACCCGCTAGAGTGCACAAACAACTGTGCTGATAATCTCCCTAACTCAATTGCTGTATTAGCTGCGGCACCCAGAGGAACTTTGTTACACGCACCAGATTGTTACATGGACAAGATTGCCGCCGGCCCCGAGATGGAGGGGCACATCAGTCTTGACGCAAGTGTGGCTTACAACATTGAACAAGTAGCATCAGTGTTGGACAAACCGATAAGTGAAGTGAGAGTAATTGCACTTGATAGACCAAGACACAAGGACCTGTTTAGAGAAATCAAGGAATTGGACGCCAATTTACACTTACTGAGCGACGGGGATATCTCAGCTGCACTATGGGCGGCAAGACCGGAAGCTGACCATGACATTTTGATGGGCATCGGTGCAGCACCTGAGGGAGTAATTACCGCAACCGCGATTCGCGGTATTGGCGGTGTTTTCGAAGGCAGGTTAGTGTTTCGCTCAGATGCCGAAAAAGCCAGAGCAGAAGGTATGATCGATGATGATTTATCCCGCCTGTGGGATGCCACCGATTTGTGCAAATCTGAAGATGCCATATTTGTTGCATCAGGGGTTTGCGATGGGTATTTACCAGGCGTGGCTTTTGCCAAGGATGGAACTGCGACGACCCATGCAGAGATGATTGATGTTGCCGCGGGAACCATTGCGCGCCACGATAGAGTCCACAGATTGTGATGATATGTCCCAAATTGTCCGAATTGAGGTTAGATTGCCAGATGGTCACTGGGCAGGTGAAGCAACCAGAAACTACCCCAATGCAGTCCTACAAATAATCGAAACAATGCCACTTGGGAAAGGCAGAGGGACCGCTCAAATTGCAGCGGAGCAGGAACTTATCGCCGATTTAGAAAACCTTAGTGGTGTTGAGGCAGTGAGTCCGCTGAGCAATGGCAGAGCCAGTGTGACCATTGCTAGTGGTGGTGGTGGATTCATTAAGCCGTTGAGGACCGTTGGTGTAGTCCCAAGAACACCGTTTGATGTAATATCCGGATGGGCAGACTGGACAATTCAATGTTCGTCAGAGCAGGCAAAACAACTAGTGCGGGAAATTGAATCTCAAAATCTACAAATGCGCCTAAAATCAACCCGCTCTAGCCAAGAGAAACTACTGACCAAAAGGCAGAGAGAGGTGTTTGAGTTGGCGCTCAGGAGAGGCTATTGGAGCACGCCCAGAGAGGTAACTCTAACCAAACTATCAACCGAGTTAGGTATTTCCAAATCAACACTATCGGTAATATTACACGCAATTCAAGGCAAAATAATTGAGCGATATTACGAAGAAATTTTGTCCTGATACGAACATGTTCGCAAAGACCATAAGGATGACCTTTTCATCGGAGGAACATGGACAATTTACCAAGCACATGGGAAGAGTGGATATCGAACTTTGAAGATTGGCAGCAAAGAGTTGGGTTTGACCCATCATGGTTAGGCGATTTCGAGTTGTCGGTATTGTTTGACTGGGAACGAGCGGGTGATGTAATTGAATTTGGCGATTACAAGGGTAGGCCAAAGTGGGAAAGATCCCTACAGGTACCGCAACAGAGTATGCGTGATGCCCTTATCACAATGATAACCGTCCAAGGCGATACAGAATTTGCATCTGTAGAGCAGCAGCGACACCTCTTGGCATCTGCACCAACCGATTTCGATAGATACTCCGCAGCCAGAATTATGGCTGAGGAGCAGCGTCATGGTTGGCAGATGGCTTACTTATTGATGACCTATTTCGGACAACAGGGCAGAAGAGAGGCACAAAAACTACTAGAAAGAAACGCTCAAGATGGTGACAGACTACTTGGCGCTTTTAATATTCCAATGCCCCACTGGCTTGACTTCTTTTGCTACACAATGTTTGTCGATAGAGACGGAAAGTTCCAACTAGGAATGTTGTCTACCTCGGCTTTCAAACCGCTTGCAGCTTCAATGGGCCCTATGCTAAAGGAAGAAGCCTTCCACCTCGGCACTGGATTCAACGGCTTGAGGAGAATTATCAAGGCTGGAGTTTTGCCGCTAGACATGCTGCAGAGATACATCAACAAATGGGTGTCCACTGCACACGACCTGTTCGGTGTGGACGCTTCATCTTCCGCCCACTGGGCGTATGTTTGGGGTGTTAAAGGCCGCTGGGATGAACGTAAGAAACTAGAGGCTGGAGTTGAAGTTGACAAGGCAACACTAAACGAGGAATCAAGAGGTCACTATCACCATGAGATTGTTGGGGAAGTGAGGAAACTGTGCGGATATCTGCCAGAAGGTGCCACAGAACTATATGTTCCTCATGAAAACTTCAATCGTAACATAGGTGTCGCAAAGGGACAGAAATTCAATGTCGATGGAACACCTTTCGAAGGTTCTGATGATGAATGGGCAACCTACCTGACAACTGTTCTGCCGACCGATCAAGACGAAGAGGATTTGAAGGCTTATTTCGAGCAAGAATGGATTGCTAACAAGCCTATGTCTACAAGACAGATTGAGTCCGGAATTGGCGCATCTGCCTGAAACTGGGGGTGTTTACATGATTCCTGTTTCACTTTACGGAGTAGATGTCAATAGATGCGAATCGTTTTACGATGTTTTACCTGGCCTTGTGGCCGACAGCGTTGATGACGATGACTATTCAAACGCAATTTTCTCGATTCAACACAAAGCGTCGATGGACCACATCAAGGTGGCTGAAGACTGGTCGCAAAGAGAACCATTCGCCTTCCCCGAGGAAGTAGCAAATGAAATTGAGATGATACTTAGGACCGTCTCTTATCCCGATGTCGCCTTGCTAGAACATTTACTTACCATCGAGGGCATAGACACTCAGCGACTGTCCGAATGGATGCACTTCTCTACTAATTTATACCCCATCTATAGCCAAAAAGCCTGTGATACTCTTACAGAAATGGGCTTAGATACCCCTTACAAACTTGACGACATGGCCAGTTACGGTCTGTATGTTGCCAGAATTGAAGGACTCAAAATGTATGCTCCTGCGACAGGCCTACCAGAAATTGGACTGCCAAGATCCAGAATGCTCCAACTAGGTTTGGAGCGATTTGAATGAACAATCTGCTGGTTCACTTAAAGTTATTTTGTGTAGCAATTATTTGGGGACTTGGCTGGCCAGCGGGCAGGGTTGTTGCAACCGATATTTTGCCGTTCACCGCCTCATGGCTTAGGTATATCATCGCCACAGCTAGCTTCCTCATATTCCTGAAACTTTCTGGCAAGTGGATGGTGCCAAATAGGGCTGAGTGGAGCAGAGTTCTGATTATTGGATTCATATCGACCGTGATGTATCAAGCGTTTTTCATGTATGGGATGAGATACACAGCAGCGGGTGATGCATCACTGATGATTACCTTTAATCCGTTATTCACGGCAATTTTAGCGGTGATTTTTATCAATGAAAGATTGCATCTAAACCTCATTATAGGTCTGATTTTGGGAATTGCTGGCGTTACTATCTTGTTCATCTATTCCCCCAATGTTAACCTCCCGTTCTCTGAGAGAATTATCGGTAATGTGTTAATTGCTTGCGCTGCTTTATCTTGGGCATGTAATACCATACTAATGAAACGAGCCATGAGCGCCCCAGCAAAATCGGCGGTTAAACCACTTGACCCATTGGAATTGACCGTGTGGTCTTCAGTTGCTGGTTTACTAATACTCACTCCGATAGTCGCCGTCGAAGCAGCTACTAAAGGCATCATCATGCCCAGCAATGATGGCTGGGTTGGATTGATATTCCTAGCGCTATTCTCAACAGTCATTGCCTATGTTTGGTTTGCCGATGGAATCATCAAAATTGGCGCTTCGATGAGTGCGTTGTACGTTTACCTAGTGCCCCCTTTTGGGATTATTGGAGGCTACTTATTGCTCCAAGAAAAACTAGGCATGTCACTTGTTCTTGCCTTTATTTTGATCACTGGTGGGGTGATAATCGCGCAAAAAGACAATTCGTCGACAAGCAAGCATGATGAAGCCCAACCTGCTGGCTAGCCTCATGGGCATAAAAAAAGTGGCAGTAATTGGAGCAGGCACCATGGGTGCAGG
>MDTA01029621.1_pt1 | contig 12717 bp, 11 predicted proteins | sample 811151 | NCBI WGS metagenome assembly MDTA01 (sample SAMN05326648, study PRJNA326480) | marine metagenome | isolation source: seawater | place: Indian Ocean: South | collected 2010
AACAATCACATTACTTTTATTATAAATTTTTTTTTCAAAAAATCTAAAAATAATTGATTTAATTGAGTTCTGTTTCCATAACCCCCATTCTATTCTTTCATCAATCCAAAATCCACGAATATCAAATACAAAAAATACATTAAAGAAAAACTTTAGAAAATAAGTTACTAAACCAGAAATATAACTTCTGCTATGTACAATATCAATTTTTTTAAATAATAAAATATATGCAGTTAGAAATATAAGTTTTAAAATTAAAGCAAATCTTAGAAAAGTATTATTTGTATATTTAAGGTAAAACCACTCAATATTACTTTTTTCAATAATATTTTTAATTTTTTTAAAATGGTCTTGTTTTAATAGATCTCCTTTTTTTTCAATTGAAATTATTATTATTTTGTGTTCTCTAGATAAAATTTGTAAATATGAAAGTATTTGAGAATAACCTAAGGGCTCAAGTATGCCATCATAAGTTAAATATAAAACTCTCTTTAATTTATTATAAGTTTTCATACCAAATATTAAATTGAATAATTGACCATAGTTTAAATTGATTATTCTGATTTCTATTTATGTGATTATCTAAAGTATTTTTTAATATATCATAATTAAAGAAATCATGTCTTTTACAATTACTCTCTGATAAAATTTCTTTGGTCCATTCTTTTAAATCAGTTCTTATTAATTCTCCAATAGGAACTCCAAAGCCCATTTTTTTTGAATTAATTAAATCTCTTGGAAGATAATCAGACAAAATTTCTCTTAGTATTATTTTCGAATTACCATTATTTAATTTATATTTAATTGGTAAATTAAAAGATGTTTCAATAACATTTTTATTTAAATATGGAGCTCTTGATTCAAGGCTATAAGACATTGTAGCCCTATCAACTTTGCACAATATATCATCAGTCATATATGTATAAAAATCAGCTAACATCATCTTTTCCTCAAAGGATGTTTGATAGTTTTTAAAGATTTCAATAACTTTTTTATTTATATGATTATCTTTAGAAGCATTATTTAATATATTTAATTCATACCATTCTTTTGTCATGGTATCATAATAACTTATTTCATCTCTAATTTTGGCTAGTTTATCACTTATTTTAGGTAATGAATGATTATTAAGATTCAAATCAAAAATTAAATTAAATATTTTATAAAAATTATTTGGTGAATATTTAATTAAATTTTTTAATAATATATTTCTAAGTTTTGGATTAATAATGTTAAGTAGTCTCCAATATTTATTTGCATATATATACCTATTATATCCACCGAATAACTCATCACCACCATCTCCAGTTAAAACTACTTTAACTCTCTCCTTTGCAATCTTAGATACAAGTAAAGTTGGTAATTGTGATGAGTCTGCAAATGGCTCACTATAGACTGTTGGTGTATTTTTTATAAAATTAATTACTTCACTATTAGCAAATTTATAACTAGTATGATCAGTAGAGAGATATTTAGCAATTTTATTTGCTTGATTAGATTCATCATAATTAATATCCTCATACCCAATTGTAAAAGTTTTAGTATTAGAATTAAATTGTTGCATTATACTAACTATTAATGAAGAGTCAATTCCAGCTGATAAAAATGCGCCAAGGGGGACGTCAGAAATAAGTTGACTTTTAACAGATTTTTTTAAATTATCATGTATTATATTTTTTATTTCTAAATTATTCATTTTACTAAAAAAAGAATTCTTTTTTTTAAACGACCACCAATACTTAAATGTCATTGATTTATTCTGTTTAATTAAATCAAAATTTTTAAATTTAATATATTCAAGATTTAATAAATTTAATTTTAAATATGATGCAGGAGGTAATTTAAAAGTATTGTCAAATATAGTTAATGGATTTGGAATATAATTATATTGAAGATAGTTTTCTAATGCAATTTGATTAATAGTTTTAGTAAAACAAGGAAGGGTTTTAATTGTATTAAGATCGGAAGATGCAGCAATAAATAAATTGTTGAAATGAATATATAAAGGCTTTTCTCCACCAATATCTCTTGCAAAATAAATATTTTTTTCTTTATTATCAATTAATATAAAAGAAAACATTCCTTCGATAATTTTTAATACTTCATCAAAAGAATAAAATTCAAATAAATTAATTAATGTTTCTGTATCTGATTTTGTTTTCCATCTATTGAAATTTTTATTCCTTAAATCTCTTCTTAAATCTAAATGATTATAAATTTCACCATTAAATGATATAATAAATCTACCAGAAAATGATTTCATTGGTTGATTTGAATCAACTGATAAATCTTGAATGGATAGTCGAGTATGACCAATCATAATTCTATGATTTAAAATCTCCATATCTTTGACGTTTTGAAAGTCAGGCCCCCTATTATAATTCAAATTATTAATTTTTTTGAAATCATTTGTAGAAATAGCATATTTAGTATTATGAATTAATCCTAGTATTCCACACATAATAATTTAATAATTATTTATTATAAAGTAATGAACTTAAAAATTGAATATTTTAAAAATTATTTTTTCAAAGAAAATGATAACCTTTATATTCTAAATAAAGATGATTCTTATGTGAAAAATTTTGGAAAACAATGGAAGGATTATAGAAATGTTCAAATTGATAGTATTAATAATTTTTCTATTTCAGAAGATTACTTACTTGATATGTGTTTTCAGAAAAAAGACTTGTTTGATAATAAAAATGTATTGGAAATTGGTGGTGGCGCTGGTAGATTTACAGAACATTTAGTTAAAAAATCTAATTTCTGTGTTTCTGTTGACCTCTCTTCTTCTGTTTATCATAATGTATCAAGAAAGTCTCAAAATCTTATAATTTTAAAAGCTGATTTCAATAAGTTAATATCTAATAAAAAATTTGATATTGTTTTTTGCAGAGGTGTATTACAACATACTGAAAATCCAGAAAAATCATTGTTAAACATACATAAATTTGTAAAAAAAAATGGTTTAGTTATCTTTGATATTTATAAAATGCCAAAACTTGGATATTTACACCCTAAGTATTTTTTATGGAGACCATTAATAAAGAAATTTATAAAATATGAAAATTTTGAAATTTTTTTAAAAAATAATATTAAATTATTATTAAAAATAAAACGAATATCAAAAAAAATACTTTTTAATTCCAACTTTTTAAGTGATTCTATTATTCCAATATGGGATTACAAAAATCAACTCAATTTAACTAATGAGCAACTTGAAGATTGGGCAATAATGGATACTTTAGATGGGCTTTATGCTAAATATGATTTTCCACAGAGTAATAAAAAGATTATTAAATTGTTAAGAACAAATAATATAAAAATTGTTAATAATAATAAAATTAAAAATTTTTTTATCACAAAAATTATATGAAAAATATAAAAAAAATTTTAAAAACTTTACTAAATTTTAGCAAATTATTTGGATATAAAATAAATATTAATAAAATTTCATCAAATACAAAATATACTTTAGTTGATAAAAATTCATGGGAGCCTTTTTTAAATATAGATAATAATTATATTTTCAAAATTTATAATGAAGCTATTAAAAAAAGTAAGTCTGAATATTCAGATAGTTTTTTAAAACAATTAAGATTTTATTCCCTTTTTGAAATCGTCAAAAATATTTTATTAAAAAAAAATTATGAAAACTTTGCAGAGTGTGGTTGTTGGAAAGGACATTCGTCATATGGAATAAGTATTTTATTAGAACAATATAAATTTAATAAAAAATTTTTTATTTTTGATTCATTTGAAGGCGGATTATCAAATAAAACTAAGAATGATGTTAATATTAAAAGATATATTCAAAATAAAAATGAAATTATGAAACAAAAAAATTATTTTTATTCAAAATTTGAAGATGTAAAAGATTTAATGCAACGATTTAATTTTGTTAAGATATACAAGGGTTGGGTCCCTGATGTATTCAAAGAGATTAAAGAAGAAAAATTTAGTTTTGTTCATATTGACTTAGATCTTTACGATCCAACACTAAAATCTATAGAATTTTTTTTTAATAAGCTGACTTATGGAGGTATAATTATTTGTGATGATTACAATAGTTCAGACTTCCCTGGTGCTAAATTGGCAATTGACAATTTTATCAAAGATAAGAAATTTAGCTTGTTTTATGAAGTCCCACTTGGAGGATGTATAATAATTAAATAATTTTATCTAATCCTTTAGATAAGCTAATTAAATCTCTTTTAAGTATATTCTTCATTTTTGTATTATCTGGTTTACGTCTTTTCATATCACCTTCTTTAAGTGGCTTAATATATTTAATTTTTGATTTTGAATTTGTTTTTTTCATAACAATTTTTGCAAGTTGGTTCATAGATATTTCTACATCATTGCCAATATTCACTACATCATTAATATGCATATTTTTTTCAAAACAATTTATTACTGCTTCAATTGTATCATCAATATAACAGAATGTTCTTCTTTGACTCCCATTTCCATAAATTTTAATAGTCTTATTTTGTTTTGCCAATTGTATAAATTTAGATATCACAAAATCTTTAGATTGAATTTTTCCATATGTATTAAAAAACCTAAAAATTGTATATTTTAATTTTTTTTCTTTAAAGTAGGTTTTACAAAAACTTTCACCTAGGTTTTTTACAATTGCATAAGGTATTCTTGAATTCAAAGGTGTAGTTTCTTCATTTTGTGGAATAATTACTGGTTCGCCATAAACTTCAGATGATGAACTATAAAAAAACCTTTTTACATTATAATTGCTAGAAAGTTCAAAAATATTTTGGAAACCTTTAATATCATTTAATACTTCAAGTGGGTATAGTTGCGTCCTTTTTACTCCTACAAGAGCAGCAAAGTGGAATACATAGTCAAATTTGTGTTTAATAAATATATTTTTTAATTCATTATAATTATTTACGTCTTTTTTAATTATGTAATTTATATTTTTATCAACATTTTTTATTTTACCTGTAACAAGATTATCCAATACTACAATTTTATAGTGCTTATTTTTTATTAATTGATTTACTAAACTGGATCCAATAAAACCTGCCCCACCTGTTACTAAGATATTTACCATTTAAATAAAATATTTCTTATTATTAAAAAACTTCTAGGATTAAAAATTAAAATAGGGTCAAGAAATATTGATTTAGTATAATTTTTAATTACGTTTAACTTACCAGAAGTTAATAAAGATTGATAAAAAGTTTCAAAAGAAATCAAATGTCCAAGTATTTTGTTCATTTCATTATTATTTAGATTTTTATAAAGATTATTTTTAACTTTTTCTCTAATTATTTGTAACCTTTTAGATATTTTATCAAAATTTTTTTCATTCATACTGCGATCATTATGATCAACAATAGCTGATGTTACATATTTAAAATTGTAAATTTGATAGAATCTAGATATTCTAAGCCATAAGTCCCAATCCTCTGAACCTGATAGATATCTGTTTTCATCAAACTTAAATTTATTAAATATATTTTTCTTAATAAATAAAGAATTACAGCTTATAAAATTACCTCGTAATAATCTCACATTAGTCTTACCATAACTAATAACAGTTTTGGTTTTATTCTTATTGTTTTTAATTAAGTCGTAAGAAAGATGAAATATTTCAACAAAGTTATTTTGTTGAATTATATTAACTGCGCTTTTTATATGATTATCATAAGAAATATCATCAGAATCAAAAAAATTTAAAAATAGTCCTTTTGATTTTTGAGCACCATAATTTCTAGCAGCTCCTCTTTCTGAATTTTTTATTTTAAAATATCTAATTTTTTCATTTTTAAAATTTTTCACAATTTTTTCGGTATCATCAGAACTACCATCATCAACAATTATAATTTCAAAATTTTGATAATTATTTAATAATATCGAATTTATTGTATTAGGAAGTATTTTTGCCCTATTAAATGTTGGAATTATTATTGATATGAGAATTTGCATTTATATATTATTAAAATATCTTTCATTGTCTAAATAGACTTTATCAAAGGTAATTATAAAATAATTCTTTGAATTATGAATTTTTTTTACAATACTGTATTTTGCGTATTCTTTTGTTTGAATTGTTTGATACTCTATATTATTATTATTTATATTAATTTCACCAACTGAATACACAATTACTATATTTTTTTTAAATTTATAATTATCTGAATAGATATTAATTAACGATCTAACACCCCATTCTTCAAACATCTGAAAACCAAAATATGTATTAAAAAAATTATTTGGATTTTGTACTAAAGTATATTGAATATTATTCATATAACTTTTAGCATCAAATATAATTAAATCTGAATTTAAAATTTCAGATTTATTTTCTTTTATATAATTTATCAAATCTCTTTCAATTTCCATTGATTTTGTTTGTATAATACAGTTTCCTTGAGATATAATTAGTGATATAAATATTATTAAACTAAAAACAATTTTTATATATTTTTTAAAAAAATAATTAATTATCATAATCAAGTAAAAACTAATAGCAATACTTGGTAAAATAAAATGTCTACCACCTGCACTGCCGTTTAAAATTATAGGTATCAAAGAAATAAAAAACATTAATGTTAAAAATAAAAATGAATTTTTAATTGTTTGACTTTTAAATGAGAAATTTTTAATTTTTTGATAAAATACATAAGTAATAATAAGATTTAAAATTATTAAGGTGAACTTTAAAAAAGATGATGAGAAAATAAATTGATAAAAACCATAGTATATGTATTTTAAATGATACCTACCAAATATAAAATGAAACATATCTATAAATGATCGATTATCTGTAAAATTTATAGAATGGCTTTCCTGGTTAGAAGAAATTGCTATTAAGTCTGAGTATCTAAATATTATATAAGTAAATGAAATAAATGAAACTAAAACAAGAAAAAACAAATGATTTTTAATTTTTATTTTTGTAATTATTAAATACAAAACAAAAACAATCGGAATAAAAAAACCTATTTCATACCAATAAATTGCAGTTGAATATAATATGCAAGCTATATAAGCAAATATTTGTCTTTTAGAATTAATATAAAGTAAGAATAAAATTATTGATAAAAGATAAATAGAAGTAACTATATTTATATTTAAAAATACAACATTATGAAAAATTTCAGATTTAATTGGTATTAAATCGTAAATTATTACGGTTATAAAAGCAAATTCTTTGGATTTTGTTAACTGAAAAATAATAATATAAACAAATATAAGTATAAGAAATGTTGAAAAAATTAATAAAATAAATGATAGCTTATTGTTATCAAATAAAAAGTAATTTTGAAAATCTAGAAATATAAAATTAAGAGGTCTATCAGGACTTATTTTAATATAATCAATAATTCTGAAATCTGTGCTTGATAAGTATCTCAAATAATCAGCAAAAGAGTCCGAGCCATATGATAATCTTTCTAAAGTAAAATAATGTGCTAAAATATGTATAAATAAAATAATTAAGATATATACTTTGCTATTACTTGAATAATTTGATTTCATAAATTAATAATGCTTTTTAATATATAATTTAACAATATGAATCTGTTTTTGTCTACATGGGGTTTGATATTTTTTGCTGCTGTAATGGATGTAATTGGCGCATATGTTGTCAAAGCTAAAATAAATGAGTTAGGATCTGTTAATTATGATACAATATTTAATGTAATTAACTATTTAGTTAGTTTAGCGAAATTTCCATTGGTCTGGTTTGGTACTTTCTTAATTTTAACTGCTCCTTTGCCTTATGCTTTAGCCTTAAGTAGAATGGAATTATCTACAGCTTACCCAGTTATAGTAACATTAAATGCATTATTATTAATTCCAATTGCTGTATTTTTTTTAAATGAAAGTCTTACTGTATATAAAATAATTGGATTTATAATTATAATAATTGGATTATATTTTATTCATAAGTAAAATAATAATGAAAGAGCATATAACAATAGGTTTAGGACAATTACTTGTTGAAGGTGGTGAGCCTGATAGAAATTTTGAAAGAGCCGAAATTATGGTTAGAGATGCTTCTCATAATAAATGTGATTTAATATTATTACCCGAATGTATGGATTTAGGATGGACTCATCCCTCTGCTAAAACTGAATCATTAACTATTCCTGGCCTATATTCTGATAAGATTTGTAAACTTGCAAAAGAGAATAATATTTATGTTTGTTGTGGCTTAACAGAAAAAGATGATCAAACTCATAAAATATATAATTCAAGTATTATATGTGATAATAAAGGAAAAATTATTTGCAAATATAGAAAAATAAATATTCTTTCTGAGGCTCTAGATTACTATTCAATAGGAAGTAACCTCTCAGTAATTGACACACCTTTTGGAAAAATTGGTTTAAATATATGTTCAGACAATTATTATGATTCTTTAGAAATTGGAAATACACTTGGTCGAATGGGTGCACAAATAATTCTATCCCCTTCATCATGGACTGTTGATTATAATATTACTGAAGAGAGTGATCCTTATGGAGAAAAATGGATAAAACCATATCAAACACTAGCAAAAATATTTAATTTAGTGGTAGTTAGCACTACTAGTGTTGGGTATTTAGTTGGAGGACCATTTGAAGGAAGAAAAATGGTTGGTTGTTCTTTAGTTGTAGATAAAGACGGTGTCATATATAGAGGCAATTTTAATGAAATAGCTGGTGATTTAGGTATTAAAAAAATTAAGATACCAATTAGTGATATTAAAGGAACATTAATTGGAAAAAGAATAAAGGAACTTGACTTAAAGTGAAAATTTGCTCGATATGTATAATGGATGAGACAACGAGCGAAATAAAATTTGATGTTAATGGAAAGTGTTCTTACTGCTATAAACACGAAGCTCTTGATAAATCTTTTCCTCAAGACAATAGTCATATGAAAATAATTAATAAGATTATTGAAGATGGAAAAAATAAGAAATACGATTGCGTAGTTGGATTAAGTGGTGGACGAGACAGTAGTTATACAGTTCACTTAATGAAAAAATATGGACTCAGAGCTTTAGTTGTGCACTTCAATGATGGATTTGGCAATCCATTAGCAGGTGAAAATATTAAAAAAATTATAAAAGAAACAAATTTTGAGCTAAGAAGCATTACTTCAGATTGGCGTGAGTCTAAAGATATTAAGATATCATGTTTGAAAGCTTCAGTTCCAGATATTGAAATTGGGACAGATCTAGGAATAGCAGCGTCTCTATATAGCATAGCTTGTAAAGAGAATATTAAATACATAATTACAGGTACATCATTTAGAACTGAGGGTATAGCTCCATTAGATTGGAATTACCTGGATGGGAAATATTTAAAATCAATTCAAAAAAAATATGGAAAAGTAAAAATAAGAAAATGGCTACCTAATGATGCTGGATTTAATTTAGACTTAAAAGAAATGATTTATTATACATTCTATAAAAGAATTCAGATGATACCAATACTATATTATGAAAATTATATAAGAAATGATGCAGAAAAAATACTAGTAGATAAATATGATTGGAAAAATCCTGGTGCACATTATTTTGATGATTTGTATCAAAGCCTTATATTTTATGTTCTTAGAACAAAATTCAATATAGATTTTAGAAAATTTAATTACAGTGCTCTAATAAGATCGGGTCAAATGGAAAGAGATGAAGCATTGAAAAGAACTAAAGAAATATATGCAATAGAGGATAAGAAGATTATTGATTTATGCATAAAGAGACTTGGCTTAAGCAAAGAAGAATTTAATGAAATCCTTAAAAAGGATAAAAATAATTTTAGAAATTTCAAAACAAATTATAAAATTGTTAAAGCCTCAAGATTTATAATATACTTACTTTCAAAACTAAATATATTGCACCCATCAACATATTATAAATTTTTTTAATTTTTATTTTTTTTTGGAAAATTTACTAACTCTGAAACTATATATAATGGCCTATTTCTTGACTCATCAACACCCCTCCAAATATACTCTCCTAAAATTCCCAAGGTCATTAATTGCACTCCTCCTAATATTAAAATTATTACCATTAAAGATGTGTAACCTGGAATGTTTATTCCATAAATAAATTTTTCAAAAATAAGAATAATTGAGTAAATAAAACTAAATAAACTTAATGAGAGACCAACATAGGTTATTATCCTAATAGGAAAAGATGAAAATGATACAAAAGAATCAATAGCTAATTTTAAAAGAGAAAAAAAATTGTAAGATGATTTTCCATGTATTCTCTTTTTTTGATTATAGAAAATTACATCTTGCTTAAAACCCATCCAAGAAATAATGCCATTCAACATTCTATTTGTTTCCTTAAATTTATTTAAATTAGATATTATTTTTTTGTCAACTAGCCAAAAAGCAGAGGATCCATCTTTTGGATATTTTTTTAATATAGAGTACTTAATAAATAAAGAGTAAAAAATCTTTGAAAAAGTTTTGCTCAATAGGCTTTGTTTTCTTTGTTTCCTTACAGTCCATACAATTTCAATACCAGACTCCCATTTTTCAATTAATTTCAAAATAATTTCAGGGGGCTCTTGTAAATCTGCAGTGATTAAGATTGCTGCATGGCTATTTGTGACATGTTCAAATCCAGCAGATATAGAAATATGACTTCCAAAATTCCTGGATAATTTTACACATTTAATTTTTCTATCTTTTTTTGCCAATTTTTTTATATTTGTAAATGTGCTATCGGTACTACCATCATCTATAAATAATAGATCAAATTGATATTTTTTAATGGAATTAATAATTTTTTTTAATTCAATATATGTATTCTTAATATTATTTTCTTCATTAAAGCATGGAATTACTATACTAATATTCTTTTTTAACATTAATTGTTGATTATATAGAAATAATAGAAAATAAAGGAAAAAGTTGGACTTAAAATATATTAAAAATTATTGGAATGATTCTGCAAAGAAAACAAAGCCAAAATCATTAATTTCCCCAACTTCAAGAGACCCATATCTCGCTAACCTAGAAAGAAAATTTATAATTTCTGGTTTAAAAAGAAATTATAATTGTCTTGAGATTGGCTGTGGTGATGCATTAAATACTATATTTTATATTGATAAAGTTAAAAGTATATTAGCTACTGATAATTCAGAAAATCTTTTAAATATTGCAAAAAACAAAATAAAGATTAATAAAAAAAAAAATATAACTCTTCAGAATTTCTCAGCTATAGAGCTTCCTGAAAACTTGAGTAATAAATTTCATTGTGTTATATCTCAAAGGTGTATTATAAATTTAGGTAACTGGAATAATCAAAAAATAGCTTTAAAAAAAATACATGCATCTTTAAAAAAAAATGGTATTTTTTTATTAACAGAAGGATTTGAAGATAGGCTAAAAAATTTAAATAAAATTAGAAAAATTTTTAATTTAAAAGAAATTAAAGTTGCTAAATATAATAAGTTCCTAGTTGTAAAGAAATTTGAAAACTACATAAAAAAATATTTTAAAATAAAGAGAATTCATAATTATGGTTCGTACACTATATTGTCTCATTTATTTCACCCTTTAATTGTGCATCCTGATAATCCAAAACATGATTCAGTTATTAATGAAATTTCAATGAAGTTTGATAATAAAAAAATATTGGGAAAAAATTTATTAGAAAAATACAGCTATAATCTAGGATATATGCTAATAAAAAAATAAATCAAAAAAAATTATTTATTTTATTTGCTATAAAATGAGCATTTTTTTCTGAAATATGCTCCCCTATTGGTATTACAAGTCCTTTTTTGAAAGCGTTGAAAGCGTTTGGAAAATCTTTTTTTTTAAATTTATACTTATTCTTATAGAATTTTTGAAAAGGTATAGCTTGAGCACCTACATTTGATTCAATCTTGTTTAAAAATAAATATTTTTTTAATTTATTTCTAATAGAATTTTCTTTTAAAATTATATGGTATGATTGATAATTACAAAATATATTGTCTTTAATAGAAGTTAAATACAAATTTTTATTATTACTGAAATGATTATTATAAATTTTAGCTATTTTTCGTCTGTGTTTTATATTTTTATTTAATAAAGAAAATTGATTCAAACCAAGAACAGAATTTATTTCACTAAGTCGATAATTGAGTCCAGGGAAAACAAAATCAATTTTATTTTTAGACCTTTCCAGGCCATGATTTTTATAAGATCGAATGAATTTATAATCTTTAATAGATTTAGTTAAAACTATACCCCCTTCAGATGTTGTAAGTACTTTTCTAGGATGAAAACTAAAACACGCAATATCTCCAAATAATCCAGTTAATTTATTTTCATATTTTGATCCAAGGCTGCATGCAGCATCTTCAATAACTTTAATTTTAAATTTTTTACATAATTTCATTAATTTATTCATGTCACAAACATTTCCAAATTCATGAACAATAATAATTGCTTTTGTTTTATTTGTTATTTTTTTTTGCAACAGATCTATATTCATACAAAGATTGTCAATTTTGATATCTACAAATATTGGAGTTGCTCCTACATTTTCAACAACATTTGCAGTTGCTATATATGAAAATGAAGGAATTATAACTTCATCAAATTTTTTTATACCTATTGACAATAAAGATAAATGTAGCGCAGCAGTTCCACTTGAAACAGCTATTGAATAATTAGTTTTAAAATAATTATTAATTTTAGTTTCTAATTTATTTGTATAAAAACCATCAATCAAATTACCAGATGATA
>MDTA01061032.1_pt1 | contig 12717 bp, 16 predicted proteins | sample 811151 | NCBI WGS metagenome assembly MDTA01 (sample SAMN05326648, study PRJNA326480) | marine metagenome | isolation source: seawater | place: Indian Ocean: South | collected 2010
ACACCACAATCAATCAATTTAAAATGTTGATCACTAGAATAGGCGAAGGATCAAAATTAGTGATTACAGGAGATCTAGGACAGACTGATCGTGGCAAAGAAAACGGTATGGCTGACTTTTTATATAGATTACTAAAAACAGAATCTCAACACATTGGAAGTGTAAGATTAAGATCAGCTGATATTCAAAGGCACGTAGCAGTAGCAGAGGCACTTAAGATATACGAATCTAATTAAGTACTATGTAAATGCATAGTATTCCTTATAACGTATGGAACAAGTGGGATCCAATAAAAGAAGCCATTGTGGGCTCTTGCGTCAACGAAAATTATTTTGAAAATGTAAAAAATGTTGAGATTAGAGAAAAGTTAACAAGACTTTTAATTGAGACACAAGAAGATTTAGATAATTTTGCAAATGTTTTAGCTCAACATGGAGCCAAAGTCTATCGACCTTTTGTAGACAGCGATAAAAGAATGAATCCTGATAAGAAACAAAAAAGATTAGATATGATTACAGTACAGCCAAGAGATGAAATAGGCGTGTTAGGCAATAACATTTATTTTAGTTCTGTCATAGGCGGTGAACAAAGAATGCCATCTGTCGAATTATATCAAAAAACTTTAGGAGCAAAAAATATTATTAACAAATCTTCATCGCCATGGGTTCAACTACTTCGTAAAAAAATTTATGTGGAGTTGCCAAGCTGGACAATGGTTGGAAAAGATATTTTTATAGACGGAAACGATCCTGTTAACAATAATATGGCACAAAAAATACAAGACTTTATTGACCGTTGGTTACCAGATACCAACGTGCATGTTTTAGATATTGGTGCCCATAACGATGGATGTTTCCATACATGCAAACCAGGTGTGATTATTTCTTTGAAAGAAGTGCAAAATTATAGTGAAACATTCCCCAATTGGGAAGTGCTATATCTTCCTGATGCGTGGTGGAACACCATGGAGGATTTTATTAAGGCCAAGGCAAACACAAAAGGCAAATACTGGTTACCTGGCGAAGAAAATAATCAAGGATTACTTAACTTTATAAATTTATGGTTAGAGGACTGGTTAGGATATTCGGAAGAAACTGTGTTTGATGTTAACATGTTTATGATAAATGAAACCACTGTGTGTGTCAGTAACTATAACAAAGACGTGTTTGATTATTTTAAAAAACACAGAATAGATCCTATCATAGTGCCATTAAGGCATAGGTTTTTTTGGGACGGTGGGTTGCATTGTTGTTCAGTAGATCTAGTTCGTGAAGGAGATCAACAAAGCTATATCTAATTGTTAAGTCTAGCCAATTTTATAAGTGTAGCAGATAAATTTATTTCAGCTTCAGCAACAAACGAATGATCAACTAATCCTTGTTTTATTATTAGCACTGCTTGATCCTGTTGCTCTTCAGTATCACCAAATATTTCTAAGTTGTCATACATCCATTTGTAGATATCTTCCATCTCTTCAGGTCTTGCTTGTGAACACAACAGTTTTCTAGCTTTTGTTATTTCGCCTGCTTTGAATAAATTAACCATTTCAATCTTATAATCCTGTTCGCCTGTGTCAGCAACATTTGGCGGTTGCAGTTTGCCTTCGGAAGAATTCATTTGCACAGTATTAATACATTTTCGTAGATCTGGATACGTAGCCTTTACATAAGTGTCTAGTATGTCCAAATCCATCTCTACGTTTTCATTGACCAATATAGTTGCCACCCTTGCAGTAAATTCAGTTTTGTCTATTTTTTCTATATGAAATCCTTGACATCTTGAATGTAAAGCAGGTATTACTCTGTTTGGATAGTTACATGTCAAAATAAATCTAGCTGATGTATGATACATCTCCATTACACCACGCAGTGCCGCTTGACCATTTGGAGTAATGTAATCTGCTTCATCAAGCAATACAACTTTGAAATCGCCAAACGGCATAGTTTGCACAAAGTTTGTAATTTTATCCCTTATAGTATCTACACTATTTTCTCTTGATGCATTTATTTCAAGTATGTCTGTGCCTTCTACTTCCAACAAGTTTAGAAGTATCTTTGCAAGTGTAGTTTTTCCTACTCCCGGAGCTCCGGAAAACAGTAAGTGCGGAATAGTTTTATTCTTTACCCATAGTTCAACTTGTTTCTTTTGATTGTCATCTCTAAATACGTAGCCATCTAATGTATCAGGACGATACTTTTCTACCCATAAGTCTTTCATATCTTATTATAGCTTATAATCAAATCTAAATCAATATTTTATTTTTGGTTTCAGATAATCTTCATAAAAAATTTTTGCGCCTTCATAATTCAAATGATAGTCTGTGGTAACAAAATTTTTTTTAAAATATTTTTGTCCATACTTTTCTGTAAGGAAATCAAATCCAGTTTTTTCATGTCCAATATTATTCGCATGATGATCATCGTTCCACATCGTAAAATAAATGAAATTTTTAAAACATTTTGCATACACTGTTTCTAGTGACTCTAAAAATAGTTTGGAATATGTTTCGGACAAATTGTTAGTAGGTAAGAAATTTTTAACAAATGATTGCTTGTCATAGTTTCTAGTTTTACTTTTTATATCACTCACATTACCACAAACATTTATGTGTTCTGGCTGGAATAAAAATGCATTTAAATTTTTGGTTACTTTGTGTTTAGTCCATGTGTCTGTTTGATCAAGTTTATAATTCAATGGAAACATCCATCTGCGATCAGTGGTTAGTTGCACAATACACATATCGTAATCCTGGTTAACAATATTTTTGAGACAAAAATCAAAATATATTGCACCTTCGCCGGCTTTGGCATAACAGTCAAAATGTATTTGTGGGTTGCTTTCTGCGGCGTGAACTATCCAACTATGAAAAGCATTTCCTTTTTTTGGCGGTAGTGTGGGTGGGTTGTTATATTCTTGTAAGTTAAGATCGCTATGACTACAACCTATTACTGCAACTTTAGTCATTACCTGGGAGAGATGCCATTTGTTTTGCTCCACCCATATTATTGTAGCCTGCCTGTAATCTATTCGCTTCAGGCTCTTGATTGGTTACAAGTAAAATATCTTTTTCATCTATCATACGTAAATGATGTAATTCGTCATCTTCACTGCTGTGTAGTGTTACGCCTCTAGTCCATCGACCATGTGCCACTAACACCCATTCGCCTACTGCTACATCATTTTGATCTTTTCCAATTGCATATACCTGTGCCCATCTTGGATGCACTCCTTGTTCAGTTGCATCATCATCTCTTAGTATTATACCTGCTTTTGTAACAGTTTCGCCAAAGTGCATGTTTTCCACAAGCACTCTTTTTTTCAATGGAGTAATTTTTCCTTGCACTGTGTGGGTGCTTGGTATTACGTTACCTGGCCACTGAAAGCCTTTGGCTGGACTTTTTGTTTTTGCTTGTTCAGACACTATTATTTCTCTTCACGTTTTTTAACAATTTTTCCGCCGGAACCTAACACATCGCCTCTTGCGTTGGTTTTGACATTACCAACTGCTATTGCTTTTTCATGTTTTGTTCTTAGTGCATCAAAGTCAATAGGTTTCCCCTGTGCAGACAGGTGCACTTTTTTGGATGTCATTTTTCTTGCCATAAGTTTACTCCTTAAAATATTTGTTTAAAGCTTCAATTTGATCTTCATACATAGCAATGATATTAAGTTCCTTTTCTATGGTCTCCAAAATATCATTGTGTTCACCAACTCCAACAGCTTTTTCCAAGAATATTTCAACATTCATTTTGTGCTTGTCGATGTGTCCTTCAGCATGTTTGATCATAGCTTCCACAATCTTTTGCTTCATCTCAAAAACTCCTTGTAACTCAAACTGTATTTAATAGGATCTATGTAATGGACTCCGATTAAGAACAATACTAAACTTGATACAGAAGATCCACGTCCTGCTCCAGTTACAATGTCCTTTTCTTTAATTACTTGCATAAGATATATCATAAACTTTAAAACATTTGTCATGTTACGTTTTTTGAATTCTGCTAGTTCTTCTTCAAGTGTTTTGATATAAATTTCATCAGATAAATTTAACTTTTGTAATCTTTCGTAGCAATAGTTTTGTATATCAATTGATTTGTAATCAGCTGGCATATGCCAGTCTTCCGACAACAACTTATGATAATCTATAGGATCCATGTCTGGTTTTGTAGCTTCGGGCTGAGACTTTATTTCAAAGTGTTTATGAAACTGTGAATGTTTTCTTAGTTCTAGATGATCGTCTATAAAAGCTGAAGTTGAATCAAACAAAGGATCGCTGTAAATTTTGTTTATTATCTCACTAGTTGCAAGATACACTTGTCCATACTCATCTACTGTCATTCTTGTATTATATCATAAAACATCATGTAAGTCAACAGGTTATTTTCCACCTTGGATAATTTTGAAGTTTGGATTTTTATTCACTGTAAAACCAATTTCATCCCAAGTCAGCTGTTTGTCATTGAAAGATGAAAAATGCACATTTGGATTTCTCCACCACGTGTTTTTACATGTTTTTTCAAAATCTTCTAGTATCGTCCATTCTGGGGATTCGTCGGTTATTACATACTTCAAGTTTTCTCCTTGCCAAGACTCTATTTGTAAAGCTTCTACCCTTATCAAATTGTTTGCTATGGCATTAAGTTTTGAATATATTTGCACGCCTACAAGTTGATCATATGCCTCAACATAGTCTATTATGTCGTTATTAAAACTTTTTAATTTGTCATACAGTTTACTATCGTGTTTTATGAATATAGAATTTTGGAAAACACGTGCAAAACAAAACTTAAATTTTTCATATATGTTGTTTTGTTGACCTGCATCATTAGTCAATGGTACAAAGTTTATTGTAACAGTATAATCATTTGGCCAAAGTTTATCACGTAAGCATAACACATTGGTAAATCTTGTTTGCCAAGATATACCATCTTCATTCAACATTTATTAGTCCGTCTAGATCAGTGTCAGTTTTGTTTTCTTCTTTGGCTTTTTTTGCTTGTCTTTCTTGTTTTTCCATTTGCAATGTGTTGTTAATTGCTAAAAGTTGGTTATAAAATTCTGCGTGATTCATTCTTTTTGCTTGATTAATTTTAAGTGTAACATCATTTATCTTTGATTCCAAGTCTTGATCTGACAGCTTCTTAGGCTCAAAAGTTGGATGAAACATTTAATTAAGTGCTGGAAGGATATTCAAGTATTGTACTAACAAATTTTGTAGTACCGCCATCAACTGAAAAAACATCAAATACAAATGTGCTTTTTCTGTCTGGGAATGTTGTGCTCATTGTTGAAGAATCTAAGTTTGATTCTACAAAACTAGCAACAGTTGGAAAACTTACTCCAGTTAAAGTAACTGTGTGGGTTGAAGTTCCTTTAGTAAGAAACACTCTCATAGATGCGTGTACATTAGTTGACGCATCATCTTCTAATGGAAAATTAGTAAATGTTAGTGTGACATTACCAGAAGTTGTTAATGTTGTTACATTACCATCTTCAAAACTACATGCAACTGATCCACTTACAGATCCTTTTGCAACAATTTTTTGTCCCCAATCTTTAAGGACCAGTTCTGATTGATCATGTCCATTAAAGTCAGTGTTTGCGTTTGTCACAGCGCCGTTTGTTTGTAACGCAGTGATTTCTGTGCCAGCAGTAGCTAATTGTGTTTTAATCTGTGTAAAATTATCTCTAAATCCTTGAGAATCATTGTCTTGACCAGCTACTGGAAAAGTTCCATCAATGTTAGTTGTAGTAATACCTGTTGCCATCGTTGTATTTATTACACAGTTCTCACTAGTTCGCGTTGTTTTGATACATGTGTAATTCTATCTGTTATACTGCTTCTTTGCATAATAATTTGTGTGTTTTGTACATTTTTCCTATCGAAAGTCACTAGATCATTTGTAAACACTGTGCCATCAGTATCAAATGTAGTTTCCACTCCTGCTCCGTCGTCAAATGTAGTTGTGGTATTAAGACCAAATGTTGTTGGTTTCAAAGTTATAACAATGCTAGACCCATTGACAGGAGCTGTGTTAAATGCTAATTCAGTACTTGTGAGATTTGTATCGGCTAAAGCCAAACCGTTATCGGACAAAGTATCAGAAGTGTCAGCAGTTGTGTTTGTTATAAATTCAGCTTGAAATGTAAAACTTTGTGTGTTTGTTAAAGTGTTAGTTGTGTCAGCTGTATCTAGACCGCCAACAGTAGATGAGTCACCATAGATTGTTGTAGTGTCTGCTCGTATATTTCTAGTTGTTTGTGTGTCAGTTTCAATACCACCAACAGTGACTTTTAAGCTGTTTGACCTTGCTACATCATATGGTATTGCAAACTTTCTAGTAGAACCATCACCTGTGTGTGTGCTAACATAGGGACCTGCATCTATAGTTGTTCCGATATTCTTATCGACTTCCCAACGGTCAATCAAACCTGATAAACTTTTTAGATCATATGAAGATTGGTTTTTAATTTTATACAATATTTCTGCGCCTCTGCCTGCCTTAACATATTGAATTGGAAGTGCTAATTTGAATCCAGGAACTAATTTATCGTCCTGCGGCGATTTCATCCATAAAGGCAAATATTCAAAGTTTTCAACAGTAAGGCCGTCCTTAATCTCATTTTGCATGTTTTCAATTGAATTAATATAAAGATCATCCGCAGTGGTGCCAGGTATAGGTAAGTTATCATGTGCTGAAAGATTAATGCTATCTGCTCTTAATTGAACAGTAATAGCTGGTAGATTATTTGAAGTAAGTGTTATTTTATTAGGTGCTCCTGCTACTGGATCAACTAATTCTGCATAAATTATTTCATATAGAACTGTGCCATCAGGGCCTTTTGCTTTCCCTATTTTGACATCACCTACAAACAACCTTGTGTTATAGTTGTTGTTAATCATATAACTTCTTATTACAGAAAGATAACTTGAATGCACACCTGATAAAAATAAAAATTTTAGTTGTCTGTTTGTTTTAAAGTTATCGTCATAATCACGGAAAACAGCATCTGAAGGAAAAATAGATCTGTTAGATAAAAAGTTTTTCCATGCCGTCATGCTGGATTGATCAATGCGTAAAAAACCATTCATGTTCGTAACTTGATCAGCTGTTAATACTTTAACTTTTATTTGGTACTGTTGTCTTGCACTTAATGTAGCATCCAGATTTCTAACTTGTACAGTAAAAGTATAGGTTTTATCAGCAGTTATTTCTCCGCATCTACCAACAATTTCTCCGTCGTCTTGTATTCTAAGACCTGGAGGCAGAGTGCCACTATGGTATTCATATTTTAAAGTAACGCCGGACTCTACAGAAGCAGTCACTTTAAACAAAGATATTTTTCCTGGTGAAATAGTACCTAATGAAATTGTAGACATTATAACACTAGCTCTCTTTCAACTTTATCGAACGTTATTTTTTTAAATCCTACTCCACGTACTGTAACTGAAAACTGTCTTTCAACTGCCTGAGGAGCAAAAAATGGATTTGTTTTTTCAGCCCTTAATGAAAAGTTATAAACTTTTTCGTCTTCTACTTGATATCCAACAACACCATATATTTCTCCTGTGTCAAAGTCCAGACTCATTCCTGGCGGTAATTCACTTTGTGTGCTATCTAAATTATTTTCTAACAATGAATATGTAATTGTGTTTCCTCCTGATAGACCTAAAGCATCATCAGGATCTATTGTATCAATTTTAATAATTGCGTAGGTGCTGTGTTTTATTGCTCCTAATGATCCTGCAGGTTGTACAAAGAATAGGCCACGCACATCACTAGCATCTGCTGTTACGCCTGTGGCGTCTGCTAAAACATTTGAAGTATCAGATCGTAAAGTTGACCCACCACGGACATCAAGACTGAACACTCTATCGGCATGTGTTGTTCCATCTGATACTCTAATAGTAAATTCATATAATCTGTCTATAGACCCTGATCTAATTATTAGGTCAAAAGGTTGTGTATCGTCAAAAGCAACTGCGTCCCAACCAAGATTGGTTGAATCATATGAAGCAATTTCTACAGGATCTATTACTCCTGATAGTTTTCCTGTATCTGTATTAAGGATCACTTTTGGCGGTAATGCTCCATCAATAACTTTATAAAATTTTATATTATTATCACCATCAGTTGCAACAAGTTGAAAGTCAAAAAATGTTCCATCTCTTACAATGCCCAAAGATCCTGCTTCTGTCCCCCAAACAGGAGCATCTGCACCTTCAACAAAAAATTTAAAGGTTCTGTCGACACTGTTTGTACCGTCAGTGACTCTAACCACAAATGTGCTTTCTATTCTTCTGCTAACTTCTGTTGGGGTCCCACTTATAACTCCTGCTGTAGATAATGTTAGTCCAGACGGTAATTTGCCTGCAATAATGCTGTAAGATAATATGTCTGAGTCAGAATCAGATGCTACTAAAGTCTTAGTATAAGCTACTCCTTCATCAATCGTAGCAATAGTTCCAGCAGGTGTTGTCCAAATAGGTTTAGCCATTTACAATATTTATTGGAAGTGGTTTGTTCGTTAGTAGCTAGTTTTTTATACCATAGTAAACAACTTTTACATCTGGCGATTTAGACTTCCACTTTCTGTACATATCTACAACTACTGATCCTTTAGCTGGATGAATATCATAATCTTTGTCGTGGGCTAACAAATACACAGCTGGTGCATCGCTTACAAAATCATATCGTAACAGTTTACCAGCTTTTTCTACATAATATCCAACTAACATGCTAGATGATCCATCGGTTAGTTCGACACCAGGCTTGAATGATTTACCTAAGATTATAATAGGCTTGTCATGTTTGATTAATTCTTTTGCAACATTTTTCGCTTGTTCTTCTCTAGCAGTGATTATATCAGAGAATAAATCATAGCCAAGATCAAGTTTTTTAGCTAACCAAGACAATGCAATATTATCTCTTGGATGACATGGGCCACCATCGCCCATTCCTGGTTCCATGTACTTTGTGCTTACTATTCTATCAGCATGTCTTAATGATTCAGCAACCACGCTTGGATTGGCATTGCCCATTATGTGAGTTACATCTGAAATCATATTGGCTAATCCTAATTTTGCAGAAATGTATGTGTTATGGAATATCTTTATGCATTCAGCTTCTTCAAAAGTTCCAAAGGTTGTATGTGGCGTAACCTTCCATAATGGTTTGTAGAATTCTAAAAGCTGACTTGCAAACGGATGTGCATTTTCATTATTTGGGTCAAGCCATCCTGAATTGTGTGTCCATCTATCAAATCCTGCAACAAATATGTCAGGATGTTCAAAATCATCTGACACTGTGCCCATTGCAATTAAAGAAGGATTATAAACAAACCTATGTGCTATTCTTAGATCTATTACTATGTCTCTGATTGTTCCAGGTAAAACTGTTGAAATATTAACAATAAGTTGGCTATCATCTGTGTGCATAGCTACATCAGACAAAGTTTTTTGCAATATTTGGTAATCAAAATCTTTTGGTGGTAGATGGGAAGTTGGTCCTTCGCCACCATACTGTGAATCATGTGGAGTTGGCACTGCTATAAAAATTATATCACAACCAGACACACAGTCAGCAAGACGATCATGTGTGATAACGCCTTTGTTGCTTGATATGTCTGCAGGATCATATCCATGTGTTTCATATTTCTGTGCCATTACTTCTGCGACTGGAAGGCCAAGTTTACCAAGACCTATCATGCAAACTTTACTTTTTTTGGATATGTTAATTACGGACATAAAAATATTTAATTGCAGATGATATGGTGCCCATATAAAATGAGCACCATAAAGTTAGATAGTTAGATTATATAGAATCTACAGATGCAACGCCAAGTGTGCTAACAGATGAAGCATCAAAACCGTCGTCGCCGATAGCTGTACCTCTTTGAAGGTTGGTATCGTCTGTGATTGAATACTTGAATTTGTCTGTGCCTGAAGAAGCGTCTGCTCCAATACCGCCTACTGTAACTGTTCTGTTGGTTAATTTTGTAACATTGTCAACAGATGAGTCGCCTGTTAATGGATTGATTGCAGAGATTCTAAATTCGCCTTCGCCTAAAGCGCCGGCGGCTTTATTAACAAGTGTTAATACTTCTGTCACGGTTGATGAATCAGAAGGTTTTGTTGCAGAAACTTTGAACTTTCTTGTTGATCTTTGTGATACAATAAATGCACCTAAACCTTCTTCAGCTCCCGCTTCATCTTCACCTGTTAATCTGTAGTTACTAACTTGAATTTTGCCTGAGCCAGATCCAAAGTTAGTTGATTTGAGTGGTCTTCCCATTTTGTTTTCTCCTTTTGTTTCTGTCTAACGTGGGTTCTAGCCACTACGCGGAGGATGTTACCGCATAAGTCTCTAGCAGAGCTAAAGCACTATCAGACACAGTATTTAACACTGTGTCTGAATAATATATGTTCTACGTTAATTTATTAGACGTTTAAGTATGAGTCTAAGTTCCATGCACCATTGGCAAACACACAAGTTGCAAGTGTTCTTTTACCTACAGTTGAATCTCCAGTTTCTGAAGTTGCATTGATAAATGGTTGCCATGCATATGTTGCCAAGATGTCACCATCTCTTGGATCTCTCACCTGCGAAATAGTCACAGTAGTTGCCGCTGTACCAGCCGCTGTTGAGTCACCACCAGCTATCACAAAGTGCATGACCTGGCCTTCAGATCCTGCCGCTAGTGTGTAATCAGTCTCAGCACCTGCCAAAGCATGAATTGTTGTTGTAAGTGATAACGCTGTTGCTGATGTTCCTAAGTTATCTGTAACACCATAGATAGAAGCTCCACTGACATCAAGTTGTCCATTGATATCTATGTCACCGTTAACGCCAAGTCCATCTTGTATTTCAAGTGTAGTCGAATCAGCGGCACTTAAATTTCCGTTAATTCTAACATTGTCATTGAAAACAACACCAGTTGAATCATCAGATGAGATTTCATTAACAATCAAACCGTTAGCAATGTTCACTATGTCATTAAGAACCAACTCAGTTGAGTCACCATTTGATATCGGACCATTAAGTTGGATACCACCTGTGCCTTGTGGTTGAATGATAATATTTCCGTTTGTAGTTACGTTGTTGATTTGCACGTCATTTGTGTTAGCATCTTTGATTTCACCGTTGGTGTTAAATTTAACAAATCCAGAACCAACATGATTGATGTTAGTCTGTGTTCCATTGTTACTACCAATAGCACCGTTGATGTTTGATCCTACTGTGATGTTATCACATGAAATGTTATCAGCTGTTACATCACCTTCAACTAATAATGCACTAGATGTTGAGTCATTGTTGTCAATGGTCAACCCACCTCTAATTTGCATAGAGTCATTTAAAGTAATTTGTCCTTCATCAAGTGCTTGAAGCGTGTCTACTTTGGCTGTTGTTGCATCAATATTGGCAACAATGGTTGCTGTTGCTGTGTCAGTGACTGATGTAACTGTAGATGCTGATGTTGATGTGACTGCTTTAAATTTGTCATCACCTTCGTTCCAATAAAACACAGCGGCATTACCTGCTGTTGATCTGTTAATATAGATACCAGCATCAACGTCACCACCAGAGGAGTTTCTATTAAGTTCTATTAATGCGTCTTCTACTTGGAATGTTGTTGCGTTAATCTGTGTTGTAGTGCCTTTTACTTCTAAATTACTGTTGATAACAACAGATCCTGTGCCATTTGGTGTAATGTCTATGTTTGCGTTGGTTACATCAGATATAATCGAGTTGCCACTGAAAGCCAAACTTGATAATGATGTTCCGCCTAGCTCTGTGTAAATTTCTGAAAAGTTGTCGTTTATTTTATCAAACGCCGTTCTTAGTGGATCACCTGTGCCGTCATTAGCGGCTGATCCTATGTTAATCGATTGAAATGCCATGTTTTAGTTCTCCTCTGGTTGCTTTTATTTATAAATATTTTTTATAAACCTAATGTAAAATGTTTATCAAAGAAACACATACCATCCACTTGCATCAGCGAGAAAGTAAATTAGGAAAAGTACATAATTTTAAACGCAGAAGATCAGCATATCATTTCCGCTGTGACGCTTGTAACAAAGAGTTTGTGAGAGATAAAAGCAAGGTCACTCCAGCAAGAGCTTCAAACAGTGTTCATCATGTGTGTTCTAGCTGTGATCCAAAGAAATTTGCACAAAAAATAGGAGTAAAAATGCGTAAAGTGTGGCAAATGGATGCTTCTAGTACTGAAGTTAAGTTGTAAATTATGCTTGTGTAAAGAAATCTAAGTTCCAGGCACCATTGGCAAATATACAACTGGCCATTGTTCTTTGTGGTATAGTTGAATCACCTAATTCTGTGGTACCTGCTATGAATGGACGCCAAACATAGGTAGCTAATACATCTCCGTCTCTTGGATTTCTAACTTGTGATACAGTTATTTCAGTTAGGGCTACTTCGTTGGCTGTTGAAGATCCGCCAGCAACAACAAAGTGCATAATTTGTCCTTCGGAGCCCGCGGCTAATGTGTAGTCTGATTCACCACCTGCTAATGAATGCACAGTTACGTTCAAAGATAGTGCAGTGGTTGAAGTTGCCAAATCATCTTGCACATCATATATTGTCGCCGCCTTGTGTCTTACGTTACCTGTGGCTATTACAGTGCCTTCAACACTTAAATTTGATGCAATGCTTACGCTATCACTAACACGTATTTCTGATGAGTCAGGAGCAGACA
>MDTA01119647.1_pt1 | contig 12716 bp, 13 predicted proteins | sample 811151 | NCBI WGS metagenome assembly MDTA01 (sample SAMN05326648, study PRJNA326480) | marine metagenome | isolation source: seawater | place: Indian Ocean: South | collected 2010
TAAAACAATATTAAATAAGTTATAAATTCTTAAAATGAAAGATGTATTATTCATAACTGGATTTGAGAAGTTAACAGCGACTATGAATGTAAATTCAGAATTAATAAATAATCTTTCAAAAAATTTTAAAAATATTTATTTTGTCAACTCAGGTAACTTAGCTTTTCCAAAGGATACTAAAATTGATAAAAATATAAAAAATATAAAAAAATTATCAAACATGTATTTTATTAATCCAAGTAATTTTAAAGAATTTGATAATTTTTTGACAAATAAAAATGTCTTTGTGATTAGTAATTATGGAACCTATCTATATGCAGCAAAAATAAATTTTTTTTTGAAAAGAAAAAAAATAAAAATTTTTCAAATTTCAAACTTAGGGTTTTTCAATGTTCCAATAAAGTATGACTTTAAATTAAAACTATACCCAATAATTAAACATTTTTTCTCAACTATTTTTTTTAAAAAAATTTCGGTAGTTTTATCTTATTTAGGAATATTCCCTAAAATTGAAGTTAGATTTATTAGCAACAAAAATATTATCGATGAGATATATAAAAATCCAATTAAAAAAATTTTATACAAAAATAAATTCTTTTTTTCTAAAAGACTAGAATTAGTAAATAGTAAAAGTTATGAATTATATAAAAAAAATACTTTTGAGGTTAGTCAGAAATACATAGTTCATCTTGATAAAGAATTTGATTGGCCTGAATTGGTTGCTTTTAGAGGTAAATACAACATTAAAAAATTAGAAAAACATTATTTTTATTTAAATAAATTTTTATCAAAATTATCAACAGATTATAAAAAGGAAGTTAAGATATGCATTCATCCTGGCTACGAACTTAAGAAATTTGAAAAATTTTTTCCAAACTTTGAAGTTATACAATTTAAAACATCTGAATATATCTATAAATCATATATTGTCACGATGATTGACTCTAGTGCAATAGTTGATGCTATTTTGCTCAAAAAAAGAATTTTGGGATTAACATCAAATTACATGGGTTTAAATGAAATAAACTACAGTTTAAATAATATAAATAGATACGGAGTAAAACATTTAAACATTGAAAAAGATTATCTTAAAAGTAAAGAATATATCTTAGATGAAATGGAGAAAAGGATTGATAACTACGACAAATATATATCTGAGCATCTTTGTTTTGATAAAAAAGTGTGTGCTTACGATAAAATTATTAAAGTTTTAAAAGAAGAAAATATATAATCTTTGTGTTTAAATCAAATTATTGCCAATTTTTTGGATTTAATTGATTTTGATTTAAGTTGCTAAATTTTTTTGGAATACTTAATTTTCCCCTTATTTTTTCAATGGTTCGAACAGTTTGCTTTAATTGTGAATAATTACTAGTACCCAGAACTATCTTATCAATCATAGAAAAAGATAATATGTAATGTAGACATGCGCTTAGCTTAGAAATATTCCTTTTTTTAACCCAATTATCAAAATAAATTAATGTCTTTTGTAGATGCTTAAATTTTTTTGGTATATGAGAAACATTACTTAACAACATTCCCTGTAAAAAAATTGATCTTATATGAATTTCAACACCTTTTTTTTTTAATGTCTTAATAAAAGAATCTTTCAAAATTTTTTGATCTAAAATATTTGCCTGAACTTGAATAATTTGGAATTTATATATTGAAAATGATTTTTTAATTTCATTTACACTATATCCTGAAACACCAATTTTAGTTATAACTTTTTTTTTTCTTAAAGCTTCTAAATATTCAATTATTTGGACAAATTTTTTTTTATCAATTTGATAAGGAGGATAATGAAACAAAACTGCATATAATTTTTTTGCTTTTAGATCATTTAAAGATTTTGAAATAATTTTTTTTATCCAATTTTGGGGATCAGAAACAGAGTTAGGTGTCTTTGGAATTTTCGTAATAATTTTTAGATTAGATGAATTTTCTCCAATAATTTTTTGAGAATTTAAATAATTAAAAGCTGTATCTATATATGTTATTTTTTTAGATTTTACATATTTAAAGATTTTAGCAATTTCCTTTTTTTTAACTTTTGATTTTTTGTATCCATAGTAACCTCCAAAATTTGCAGAACCTAAACAAATTTTTTTTAAGTCTGATATCATTTAGCTTTTTAATCTATGCGTTTGAATAACCACCATCTACGACTAAATTTTGACCATTTACATAAGCTGATAAATTACTGCTCAAAAATATTACAGCATTAGCAATATCATCCTCTGTTCCCATTCTCCTTAACGGTGTTTTATTAAGATATCTTCTAATAAATTTTTTGGGCTGATTTCTATATATTCCCCCAGGTGATATTGCATTTACTCTTATTTTTGGTGCAAGAGCATTTGATAACATTTTCGTGTATTGGACTAGACCAGCTTTTGATACACCATAAGCAAGAGGAGCTTTAATACTTGTATCTTTATAAAGTTTATAATCATATCCAAGAAAAGAATAAATAGAGGAAATATTTATAATAGATGCAGAACTTGATCTCCTTAAATTTTTTAACAAGCAATTTGTTAGATAAATAGTATTATTTAAATTCAACTTCTCATATTTTTCGTTATATGATACTTTTTTGTAATTCTTTTTGTAAGCTTCACTTGTTCCAACATAGCTTGCATTATTAATAAGAATATCAATTTTTTTAAATTTTTGATTAATTTTTCGGATTATTTGATTTATTTCACCTCTATCTTCTAGGTTAGCTTGCAGGAAGATACTGAGATCTTTGTTTTTTTTAAAATTTAAATCTGTGCCAATAATCTTAACACCTAGACTTGTAAGTTTGTTTGCGATTTTTTTTCCAATGTACCCATTACAACCAGTTAATAAACAAACCTTATTTTTTAATTTTATTAAATCTCTCTTCATTGAGCTTGTTCTATATTAAAATTTGTTTCATTCAATAATTACTAAAAATTTTTTTTTTTATAAGTCTCGCAAACTCAAGATCTATGTAAGTATCAATATCTGTAGCTCTTATTCTTGGAATCTTGATACCTCCAATTTTTCCTTGATAGATTGATTTTTTTTTTCTTACAAATCCACATCTTAAAATATAAAAAAAAGTTGTCATGTCATAAACTTTCGGGACATCCTGGCGTCTAAAAAAAATTTTTTTGCTCTTTTTAGAAAGCTGAAGAATATTACCTTTTTTTTCAAGCATATTATAATATGGGTTTTTTCCGCTTTCATTAACTGCAATTACTATATCATGATTATTTTTTTTAAATAATCTCAGTCCTTTGTTTATGTCAGAAAGTTTTCTATTTGGAGATGTGGTTGGCAAAACAACAATAATTTGATCATCTTTAAATCTCATTTTGTTAATAAAGTTTTGCCACACTTTCCATTCAGGTGTGTTATCTTTTGATAATATTTTAGATCTTAAAAATGGAACAATAGCTCCTGTTTTTTCTGCAATAGATTTATATCTATTAGAGTCTGTTGATACGTAAATTGATTGAATATTGGGAATTTTTTTTGCCTGATTAATAGTTGATTCTAATAAATTAAATTTTCCAATTTTTTGAATATTTTTATCCTTAATGCCCTTTGAACCAGATCGCGCACAAATCAAAACAATTTTTTTTTTATTAATCATCTGTTCCATCTTTATTAACAGTATGCCTCAATTGCCAATCATTTTTTGTTTTTTTCCATAAGTGAGGAGACCTAAACTTGTTTAAGATTTTAAAAAATTTTGATTGATGAATATTTAAATATTCTAAAATTTCGTTAAAGTAAGTATCAGGAAACTCACCGTCATATTTTTTAATCAATTTTTTTCCCTCTTCAATTGTTAAGTGATCATTTCTTAACTCTTGTGATACATCATATGTTGCTCTACCAATACCGAACTTAACAAATGTTGTGTAATAATGTAAATCATCAATCTTATCGTCTATACTATTATATTTGCTGTAAGTTCCATTAGTTCGAAAAGGACGTGGTCTAAAATTGCAATTTTCAACAGAATAATAGAAAGTTTCTTGAGGTGTCCATTTTAGATAATAACCTAGGTAATGCACTTCAATTTTTTTTTTGCTATTTCTTCAGTAGTTGGAGGTAAAAAAATATCTAAATTTTGCTTTTTTAATTTATATTTATTGATCAAATCACTTATTTTTACACCACCTAGAAATAAATTTTTAATGTTGCTATAAGTAAAATAAGATTTGTCTCTTAATGATGAGTTATTATCAGCTATTGGATTTCCATGCTCTGCTTCGTTTTCACCAAAAAATACTAACGGTATATTATATTTAATTGCCATTTTTGCTGCAAATATTTTTTGTCCTAGAATGAATGTTTGAAAAGGGTGCATTAAGTTTTCTATAGAAATTTTAGTTAAAAGCCTCATGGTGTTTTCGTCCCTTTTTGCAGAAATATTTTCCACATTGCAAGTATTCAACCAATTTTTAAAATTTTTGAGTCCATAGTCAGTATATAAAATAGGTGGCCATGTTACCGTTAAAGGATTCATTCCATACTTATACTTTAAAACATGAGTTGCATAACAACTGTCTTTACCTCCGCTGCCTGGCACAATACAATCAAAGTGATTATTACTACTTCTATATTTATCTAAAAGCTTAAGTAATTTTTTTTCTCTTTTAGCAAAATCAATTTTTTTCTTTTTTCTTGAGTATTTCCAAGAATCTGAAATTCCATTTTTGTCTATAAACAATGTTTTTTTTTTTGATTTTGAATTGTGTTGAAATTCTATACTGGATGTTGGTCTCTGGTTTGAGATGAGTGTTTTTTTGCAAAAAATTACTTTCTGAGGTAAGCCAAATAATGTTTTTTTAGTATTTTTTTTCATAGATATTAATAATGTTTTTCAAAAAATCTATTCCGGTTTTTCCACTTTTTTCTGGATGAAATTGGGTTCCTAAGACATTTTTATTTAATATACTTGAGCAAAATTTCTGTTTATTAAACTTAGAGGTTGAAAGAATTTTTTCTTTATTTTGAGGGTCGCAATAAAACGAATGTACAAAATAAAAATATTTTTGGTTAAATTTTTTAGTAATTTCATTTTTTTTTGAGTTTGAGAATTTAACATTATTCCAATTCATATGAGGAATATATTTAGTTTTATTCAAATCAAATTTTTTTACTCTTCCTTTAAGTATACCTAGCCCTAATGTGTGTTCAAACTCTGAACTACTATCAAAAAAAAGTTGCATGCCAAGACATATACCAAAAAGCTTATTTTCATCGTTTTGAATATATTCCTTTATTTTATAATCTAAATTTGATTTTTTAATCGATCTCATGGCTATTTTGTAAGAACCTACACCTGGCAAAATAATTAATTTATATCTTTTTAAACTTTCTTTTGCTCCAATTATGCTGGTATCATAACCTACTAATTGCATCGCCTTAAAAATACTAAAAATATTATTAATCTTTAAATCAATAATTCCAACTTTTATTTTCTTTTTCACTTATTTTCTTACTTTAATATTTTTTTTTAAAAGAAATTCTTTAAGATTTTTTAAGTTATTTTTGATTTTTCTTTTTTTATTATTATTTAAAAAATCAGTGTTTCCAACGCTCTTTTTATCAAACTTAAATTTACCAATTAGATCATAGTGAAGTAAGCTTGAAATTGCTACTCCAGAGATATTAGTCTGTTTTATGAGTTCATAAACATGATCAAAATTACCTGCACCGCCATGTGCAATTAAAGGGATTGTAACATTCTTACTTAGTTCCTTTACCAACTTTAGATCAAAACCATCCTTTAAACCCTCTTTATTGACAGAAGTTAGAAAGATTTCACCTGCTCCAAGTTTCTCAATTTTTTTTGCCCAATATATAGGATTAATTTTGATTAAATCTCTACCATTTGATTTTGAAATGTAATAATTTTTATTTATTTTTATTGCCTCAATATTTATAACTATTGTAGATGATCCAAAAGTTCTTGAGGCTTCTCTAATAAACTCAGGATTGTCAATCGCTGCTGAATTTATACTGACCTTGTCAGCTCCAAAATTTAACATCATTTCAATATCTTTAATACTTCTAATTCCTCCTCCAACTGATAGTGGTACAAATATATTCTTTGAGGTCTTATTTACAAACTTACCCAAGTTGTTAGTTCCATATAGTGTGGCAACATTATCTATATAAGAAATCTCATCAGCCCCATTTTTATAATAATCTTCTGCAAATTGATATGGATTACCTAAAACTCTCAAACCCTCTAGATTGATACCTTTAATCAGTAATCCATTTTTTATATCTAATTTTGGAATAATTCTAATCAGTTGATTCCTAATCATAATTGGTGCTTAGCAATATTTTTTTTAAGCCCATAATCTGTCCAGGTTTCATGTAATGGAAATATTTCCACTTTACATTTTCTTTTTAATAATAAATTAATTAAATTTGTCATATCTTGATATGAATTTTTTTTCAAAAATTTTTTAATCTCAGGATTTATTACATATATACCTGCATTAATTTTTTGATCTTTTACTGGCTTTTCAATAATATTCAAAACTCTACTCCCTTTAGTAATAATATTTCCATAATTAATTGTGTTTCTGATTATTTTAGCACTAACAGTTATCATTGATTTTTTTTTATTGTGATAATTAATCATCTCAGAATAATCAATATCAGAGATTATATCTGCATTGGATAAAATGATTGTTTTGTTGAAATCTTTTAACAGACTTAGAGATCCAGCTGTCCCGAGCGGCTTCCTTTCACTTATATATTTTATTTTTACACCTAATTCTTTACCATTTTTAAGATATTTTTTAATTTTCTCACCCAAATAATTTGTAGAAATTATAAAATTTGAAATACCTTTTCTTTTTGCGTTAATAATTATATTTTCAATCAGCGGTTTGTTGTTAACTAATAGCATAGGTTTTGGAGTTTTGCTGGTTAATGGTCTTAGCCTAATTCCTTTACCTCCGGCCATAATTAACATTGTGACATCTAAACTAAAACTTTTAAATTTCTTTTTTGAGTAAATGTCTAATACTTGCTTTCTTGCGTTTAGAAGTGGGAGAAAGCTTATATCCTTTTTTTTTAAAATTATATTAATTCTCTTTTGGGTTAGCTCTTTGTAGGTGACAAAGTTTTTTTTTTTTGAAAAACTTTTTATTTTATCTTTTATAGTTAGCCCTTTTAATAATCCTCTTCTGATATCTCCATCTGTAATAGTTCCTTTAAAGAGACGCTTTTTATCTGTAACGATACAATATCTTTCTTTTAATAAACTTAATTTATTAATTGCATGCTTAATGGACATATCTTCAAACAAAAAATGAATATTTTTTTTTAAATTGCTACTTTTCATTTAAATTTATTTTTTGTTTATTTTTTTTTAATAAGAATTAATATAAGAGTATTCTTAACTTAAAACTTTTATAGTTTTAAGCAATGTTTTTGTTAATTTTATGTCAAAAAGTGAAATATTCAGTATAATTTTAAATAGTTTTAAAAATTTTAAAAAACAACTTTCTCTTCACGAGCCTTTAATAAATACAAGCGATATTAAAAATGTTAAAAACATATTATCAAAGAAATTAGTTTCTACTTCTGCAGAGAAAATTATTAATAAATTTGAAAAAAGATTATCAAAAGTAACAAAAGCAAAGTACGTTGTTGCCACGAATACGGGAACATCTGCATTACATGTTGCCTTAAAAGCAATAAAATTAAAAGAAAACGATGAAGTTTTAATTCCTGATATAAACTATATAGCTGCAGCTAATTCTGTAATTCATTGTGGCGGTATTCCACATTTTGTAGATATAGATATTACAAATCTAGGTATTGATGCAAAAAAATTAGATACTTATTTAAAAAAAATAACAATATTTAAAAAAGGTAAACTTATTAATAAAAAAAGTAAAAATGTTATTAGAGCAGTAATTCCAACTCATGTTTTTGGAAATGCTTGTGATATAATAAGTTTAAAAAAATTATCTAAAAAATATAAATTATTCCTGATTGAAGACTCATCCGAGTCAGTAGGAAGTTTTTTTAAAAATAAACATTTAGGAACTTTTGGTGATATTGGTGTACTCAGTTTCAATGGTAATAAAATCATAACAACTGGTGGTGGTGGAGCTATTTTAACAAATAATTCTAAACTTTTTGATAGGTGTTTGCATTTATCAAAAATATCAAGAATAAAAAAAAGATATTGGGAATTCAATTATGATGAACCAGGATTTAATTTTAGAATGCCGGCATTAAATGCCGCTCTTGGAATATCTCAAATAAATAAATTAAATGAAATATTAAAGAATAAAAAAAAAATTTATCTCAAATATAAAGAATATTTTAAAAATATGAAATCAGTTAAGTTGATTGAACCAATTAATAAAAAATCTAATTATTGGCTCAATGCAATCCAATTAGAGAAATCAAGTGAAAAACTTATTGAAGAAATTGTATTAAAACTCCAAAAAAAAAAAATTTCTGTTAGACCAGTTTGGAAACAAATGCACAAAATCAATTATTTATCAAAATATCCTAGAATGAATCTGTCCAATGCTAATTATATAAAAAATAAATTGTTAAGTTTACCTAGTGGAGTTGATATTCTTAAATGAAGAAAAATCTAGTGATAATTGGTAAAGGCAATCATTCAAAAGTAGTTCTTGAAATGATTAAAGAAAAAAAAGACTTAAAATTAATCCTACACATCGATGGAAGGAATTTTGTCAAATTTAAAAATATTTATAAAAAAACAAAAAAAATTCTGTATTGTCACATCGCCATTGGATCAAACTATGTTAGAAATAAAATTTATAACAAATTAATTCAAGATTTTCCAAAAATAAAGTTTATTTCTTTAGTGTCAAAAAAAGCAATCATTTCAAGAATGTCAATTATAGGGGATGGTTCTTTAATTATGCCCGGAGTAATAATCAATGCTCAAAGCAAAATAGGGAAAAATTGTATTATCAATTCAGGATCAATTATAGAGCACGATAATTTTTTTGCTGATTTTTCAAGTTGTGGTCCTGGGGTAGTAACGGGTGGCAATGTTAAAATTGATAAATTTAGTCATTTGGGGATTGGATCTGTTGTTCTAAATAATTGTAAAATTGGTCTTAATACAATAATTGGTGCAAATTCAACTGTTACAAAAAATTGTAAAAAAAATTCTACATATATAGGGTCTCCGGTAAAAAAGATAAAATCAAGAAAACTTTGGGATAATTATTTATGAAAGAGTTCAATAGAATTTTGATAATTGCCGAAGCAGGTATTAACCATAATGGTAGTATTTCAAAAGCAAAAAAGCTGATTGATATTGCAAAAAAATCTGGTGCTGATTATGTAAAATTTCAAATTTTTAAACCTCAAAATTTGGCGATTAGAAAGGCAAAATTAGCAACTTATCAAAAAAAAAACACTAAAATCAAAAATCAAGTTCAGCTTTTAAACAAATACAAACTTAGTTTCTCAGATTTCAAATATCTTCATCAGTACGCTAAAACAAAAAAAATAAAATTTTTAGCAACAGCATTTGATGAAGAAAGTCTCAAATTTTTAAGTACATTAAAAGTTGATTTTATAAAAGTTTCCTCAGGCGAAATAAATAATTTGCCGTTTTTAAAGTTAATTAAAAAAACAAAAAAAAAGGTTTTATTATCTACAGGGGCGTCAACTACAAAAGAAGTTAATAACGCATTAAATATATTGAATAAAAAAAAAGTAACGATATTACATTGCAATTCAGCCTATCCTAGTCCTATTGATGATTTAAATCTGAAATCAATCAAATTTTTAATAAATAAGTTTAAATGTCCGGTTGGTTACTCTGATCACTCCTCAAGTATTTATACTCCACTAATTGCGATTGGAAGTGGAGCCGAAATAATTGAAAAACACTTTACTATAAATAAAAAACTTCATGGTCCAGATCATAAGTCAAGCTTGAGTCCTAAAGAATTAAATCAAATGATAAAATTAATTAGAGTATTTGAAAAAAGCATTGGTAAATATCAAAAAGTAGTTTCAAAATCAGAAGCCCAAAATTTATTATTTATTAGAAAATCGATTGTGGCAAAAAAAAATATATTAAAAGGTGAAAAATTTTCAAAAGAAAATTTAACTTGTAAAAGACCAGGAAATGGAATTTCTCCTATGTTATGGAATAAATTAATAGGAAAAAAATCAAAAAAAAATTATATTACTAATGAACAAATCTAATTTGAAAAATGTAGCCCTAATCACAACAAGTAGAGCAGATTATAGTATTTTAAGAAATCTGATATTTCTTTTTAAGTATTCAAAAAAAATAAATTTTAAATTAGTTTTAACAGGACAACACTTGGCAAATAAATATGGAAACACTTTTAAAGAAATTGAGTCTGACTATGGAAGAAAAAATCTTATAAAGATTAACCTAGGTGTAAATCAAACAAACGAAAAATCACTAGTGAAAGTAATGCAGAATGCATTAAAGAATTTTTCTATTTTATTTACCAAAAATAAATTTGATTTAATAATTCTTTTAGGAGACAGATATGAAACACTTACCATTGCACTTACGTCTGTAATGCACAAAGTTCCGATTGTTCATATTAATGGTGGAGAGAAAACATTAGGATCAATTGATGATATGTTTAGACATTGTATTACTAAACTTTCAAATTATCATTTCGTATCATGTAAGGAATATTTAAATAGAGTTATACAATTAGGAGAAAAAAAAAATAATATTTCTAATGTTGGTTCCTTAGGTGTTGAAGCATTTTCAAATAGTAAAACTATTAGTAAAAGTGATTTAGAAAAACACTTTAAAATAAATTTCTCAGAAAAAAATTATCTGATCTGTATAAATTCGACAACATATGGAAATGAAAATTTAAACGATTTGTTGAAAAATTTATTTTCTGCGCTGAGGGAAACCAAAGGTAGTACTATCATTTTTACTTTACCTAATTCAGATTTAAAATCTGATTTTATTACAGAAAAAATTAAGCATTTTTGTAAAAAAAATAAAAACGCTTTTTATTTCAAAAACTTAGGACATAGATATTTTAAATCTGTATTAAAAATTTGTGATGCAATGATTGGAAATTCTTCAAGTGGGGTAATTGAAGTTCCATATTTAGGTATCCCGACTATAAATATTGGATTAAGACAAACAGGCCGTAAGAGAACTACAAGTATTATAGATTGCAAGATAGATAAAAAGAGTATTTTAAATGCAATAAATAAGTCTCAAAGAGCTGAATTTAAAAAAAAGAATATTACAAAAAAAAGTAAAAGATTTTTATATAAAAAAAACTCCTCCAAAAAAGTTTATTTCAAAATATTGGACATCTTAAAAGCAAAAATTCACACGAAAGAATTTGTTGATACGATTAAATAATATAATCACTTGCTTCACTATTTAAAATTAAATCTCTATTATTTAATTGCCAGTCAATTGTTTCCAATAAACCTTTTTTGAAACCATTTATTCCAGGATAATTTAATTTCCATTTTAAAATTTTTTTTGCCTTTTTGTTATCTGAATATAATCTGAATACTTCACTTTTTTTTGACCTTAATCTTTTTTTTTCAATTTTAATTTTTAATTTTTTATTTGTGATTTTTGAGACGTTATCGATAATATCTTTAATTGATATTTCAAAATTATTACCAATATTTACCACTTCACCTAAAATATATTTATTTTTTATTGCTAATTTAAATGCATTTATTGTATCGTTTATATAAACAAAATCTCTGGTTGTGTTAATATTTCCAATCTTTATTAAACCATCATTAAATAAACATTGTGATATAATAGTGGGAATTACAGCTCTTAATGACTGTCTTGGTCCGAAAGTATTAAATGGTCTTAAAATCGTTACAGGCAAATTAAACGATTTATAGTAAGATAAAGCTAATTGATCTGAAGCAATTTTTGAAGCAGCGTATGGAGATTGACCTGACAATGGATGCTTTTCATCTATTGGAATATATTTAGCTGTTCCGTAAACTTCACTAGTTGATGTTTGTATAAACTTTTTTACTTTAAATTTTTTTGACGAATTTAATAAATTCATTGTCCCTTTAACATTTGTATCCAAATAGCTTTCAACAGACTTATATGAATAAGGGATGCCAATTAGTGCAGCTAAGTTTATAACTACATCTTTGTTTTTGACAATTTCATCAACTAAACTTTTGTCTCTGATATCACCACTAAAAATTTTAATCTTTTTTAATATCTTTTTATCTATATTCTTCAACCATCCAATATTATTAAAAGAATTGTACAAAGTTAATGCTGTAACTTTGTACCCTGATTTAACAAGAAGCTCTACTAAATGAGATCCAATAAATCCTTCTGATCCTGTAATTAAAACTTTCATAGAATATTTTAATTATTTTTAAATATAGTAAAGTTTATATATATTAAATTGACTTTTTCTAGTATGAAATAGAAATAGCAATTGTATAAGAATTTAATGATTATTTTCATAAAAGTTATTTTATATACTTTATACGATCTACTTAGATATAGAAAAAATCAATTATTAAAAAAAAATCATAATCAAACTCATTTTGAAAAATTAAATAAAATTAATACTAAAATTTTAAACAAAAAAAATTTTAAAAAGAAAAAGATATTAGTAGCCAGCTTTGTTCATCAGTATGGCTACGTTTATACCGAATGTTTACTAGCAAATCATTTGTCAAATATATTA
>MDTA01057406.1_pt1 | contig 12711 bp, 13 predicted proteins | sample 811151 | NCBI WGS metagenome assembly MDTA01 (sample SAMN05326648, study PRJNA326480) | marine metagenome | isolation source: seawater | place: Indian Ocean: South | collected 2010
GGGTTGTGTGCATGATGAGATTCAAGCATGTAGTCATGGCATGCGGCCTCTTGAAAAACTTTTGCTAGATCATCTCTATTTGTAAAAGAGCCCACTGGTCCATAATCAATTTTGCAATCGGAGATAACAAAGGTTCCAATCATAGCTTGCACATCTTTTGCATCACAGGCATTAAGATATGTATGTTTTAAATGTTGGATAGCTAAAATATCCTCTAGCTCTTGAACACGTTTTTCTAGATCTTTACTCACTAGGATATATTAATACTTTTATGATCTCATGATAAATTTTTATTATTCTTGGGTTCATAAATACAATCTCAAGATACAATATCCCCCTAAGCAAACTCTTTATAAATAAGGACTTTAACAAATTTTATGCTCATTTCGTTTGATCAAAAGGAATATCAAAAACTTAACGATAAATCCTATCAACTTGAAAAAAGAAGATTGCAAATTGAACTGCTTAAACTACAAGAAGATGTCATTAAAAACAAACGAAGAATTTGCATTGTTTTAGAAGGTAGAGACACTGCGGGAAAAAGCTCTGCCTACAAATTTTTTACTCAATACTTAATTCCAAAAAACTTTAAGTATGTGAATCTTGGCATCCCAACTAAATGGGAATCCTCACATTGGTTTCAACGCTGGAAAAAAGTAATTCCTAAAAAAGGCGAAATTGCCTTTTTAGATAGATCTTGGTACACACGAGCTTTAACAGAGCCAGTTATGGGCTATTGTAGCGAGAAGCAATATAGAGATTTTATGAATCGAGTAATCCCATGGGAGCAAAACCTTATTGATGATGGTGTTGAGATTATTAAATTTTATTTTTCACTATCACAGGATCAACAGAAAAGACGAATGAAGGCTCGCAAGCATTCTGAACTAAAGTATTGGAAGCTCTCCCCCAATGATGAACGCATCGTTACTAAATGGGATGCTTTTACACTATATAAGGAACAAATGTTTGAGAAGACTTCTCCTGATTTCTCTCCATGGATTGCAATCAACGCAAATAATAAAATGATCGCGCGCTTAACCGCATTAAGATTCTTGCTGAACCAAACAGATTACGAGGAGAAAAAACTTCTTAAACCTCTGACTTGGTCTAAAAATATTAATAACTATAAAGTCTTGTTAGAAGGAGTTGAGTTCAATAATTTGGACTATGAGCAATACAAGGTTTTAAGTAAATACATGGATGATGAGTAAATGAAAATTGCATCCATTGACATTGGAACCAATGCTATTAAATCTAAGATATTTAAAACAACACCTGCATCAATTGAATTTATTCAAGGAATTAGATCGCCCATAAGACTTGGAAGTGATGTTTTTAATGAAGGAAGTCTCAGCACAGCTAAATTAGATCAGGTCATTGAAACCATTCGAGAATATGAGAAAGTATTTAAAGAAAATTCCATCAGTCATTATAAGATAGTCGCAACATCAGCTTTCAGGGATACCTCCAACTCTGAAAATGCTAGACGTTACATAGAAACGGCGATTAATCATCCGCTAAATGTAATATCTGGATTAGAAGAAGCAAAATTAATTAGATTTCATCCCAAAAGTAATACAGGCAAAAATAAGATTTTTGTAGATTTGGGCGGTGGAAGCACTGAATTTTTTATTCGTAATGAAAAAGATACGATCATTCGATCTTTTCAACTTGGAGCTGTGCGTAATATGCTTAAAAGAGATGAAAAAGAAGAATGGCAACGCCTAGAAAAATGGCTTCAATCAATCAAGCCAAAGAAAAAATTAATTGGTATTGGGGGCAATATTAGATCATTTCTCAATTCCCAGGGACAAAAAGAAATGCCGCTGAATGAATTTATTAAAAAATCTGAAAGGCTGTCGAAGCTCGATACCAAGGAAAAAATAAAGAAATATAAATTTTCTCCAGATAGAGCTGATGTTATCGATCATGCATTACACATTTTTAAATTTATTGCAGAACAATTAGAGATTCAAAAAATCACATCAACTAAATGGGGGATTTCAGATTCAATAGCTATAAAATTATTCCACGAACTATATTCAAGCAAAGTTACTATTTCATAAGTTTCTATAAACAGAAATAATTTCATATCGATTTTCTGAAAATTCAATATCAATTGAGTCAATTATTATGCTTGGATGACTGGCAATTGTTTCTAAAAATTGAGCGCTATTTTCAATACTCTGCTGAGTGAAAGAGAAGAACTGCTTTTCATTGTCTTCAAAAGTTTTAAGATTAAAAATTTCACTTAATTTCGCTTGAGAGTTTATAAAATCCTCTACTGAAGATGCCTGTTTAATAATTTGTTGAGTATTTTGGTAAATTAAAGCGGCATTAGCTTTTTCAAACACATAATAAAAATCATCTTTTGACCTCTCCAGAGCTTTGCTTTGATAAGCAATAGAACTATATGCATTATTAAAATACGCGCCCAATAACACCAATATAAAAATTGCAAGAACTATCAGAAGCAAGAATCTCTCTCTTCGCTCACGAGCATTCCAAAAATCTGCTAGCTTGCTAAGTTTCATATTGCAACAGTAAGTTACCAAAGAAACCCTCATCTTTTTCTATCAGATCAGACTCTATAAAATTGAGCTCTTCTGATTTCAATATTTGCTTTAATAGATTTAATTTCAAGGGCGGCAGCCCTTCCAAGCGAATATTAATTTCTTGTTCTTTGAGATTAATAGCAATCCTTTGAATTGAATCATCCTTGAATGCATCCAAGTAATTCAACACACCAAAATCTTGCTTTGAAATATTATTTTGCTGAGGAATATTTCTTGTTAAATCATCAATCTGAGCACGCGCATTAACCAATCTTTTAAAATTAGGATTGAGTTGTTCAAAGATTTTTACAGTGCTTTGTTTGTAGGTATTCACGGATGAGTTTAAATTGTAGGAAATAACTAATGGTGCTATCAAAAATATGAGAGCTGAGATATTTAGAGCCCAGAATTCAAAAAAATTAAATTTTAATTTCTGTTTAATATAATGAAATGATATTTTTCTTTTAAAGAAATTTACATTATTAAATTTAAGAGTGTTTATAAAACTAATATGAAAGTCAGAAAATTGTATTTTTTTAAAATTTAAATCTTGAAATTTATTTAAAAGTACAGGCTCTGACTCACCTAAAGCTTGAAGCGCTTTTAAATCTATGCCGGCAGATACCAAAATTTGTAGATAATCTTCTAGCGAATCATTGGAGCCGCTAAATCCAGTGAAATCTTTAAATGAACAAATGAAGTTCTGCTCACCAACATAAATAGAATTGATTCCCTCAGGTAATAAAAAATGTTCGGGATAAAAATAAACATCTCCCTCATACTCATTAAAAGGCTCGGCAATAGAATTATAGGTGTTGTAATTAATCCAAGCTGCTAGATTTAAACTAGGCTGAAAAAAGAATTTTAGATCTGAGACATTACTGATAAGACCATCCTCAGACTCACTAAAAATGTTTGCTTTTAAAATATCATTCTTTAATCCAATCTCGTTGCGAGTGACCTTGAATCCGAATAGCGCAGAAGGGATCATGATATAAAGATTATTGCCAGGTAATAGTGCTTCATTAGCCTCTATTACACTGTATTTCTTAACTTGCTTTGCACCACTCTCGTCATATATAAAAAGCCTAACAGTAGATAGGCATAGATCATCGAATTTAATAAAGTAATTGATCATATGTGTTAGAAACTAAAATCTCTATTCAAAACTTTTGCTGAATTAGAATTCTCTAATATAACAAGACTATCCAGCTGATTGGAAAAAGTTTGATTATATATCTTAGATGAAATAAGTAAGGTTTTTGAGTTAATGCTGAGGACCTGTGATGGCCAAGAGACTGATTGGGTTATTTTCTTAGCAAATTCATTGGCAGAATCATAGCCATTTTCTGGAGCATCTAATATCTGGCTTTCAATAAATTCTAAATTTTCCTCATCAAAAAATGATGCTATCAAATTTTTATGAGTATTATTTAATGTGTTGACATTAATTAATTGATTTGAAATTCCTGGTAAGACGCATAAATTATTAGATATTTTGTTGAAGTCAATTTGATCTAAAACGGGGAAATTTTTTATCTCTGAAAGATTGGACAATAATCTTTTAGGAGTATATTGATTGATTGGAGATAAGGGTCCAATGTAAAAATAGTTTTCTGCACCGAAATTTAATGGCTGATTATCAGGATCAACCCAGTCAATTAATTGATCAATAAATGATTCTATCTTTGGGGCATCAAAACCTTTTAATCTTAATAAACGCTCTAACCATTCTTTATTGTCTTTTTTAATTTGAAGACCATCACCAGTTTTTATAAAAATACTATTTAGGTTAAAACAATTAGAGGCATCGGAAACGTCCACTTGAATGGTGGCTAATTCATTTGAAAAGAAATAGCTCTGATTAAGAACTGGATCTTTGTTCGTTAGCTTTTGATTTGAAGAGACAATTTCTTTTTGAATAGACTGAATAGCTTCTTTCTCTGAGCTCAACAAGAGTTGCAAACTGTGGTTCTTAAAATCTATATATGAATCTCGTTGAATGGAAAGAAAAAAATTTTTACTGATCTGAGTGCTGATAATAGCCATGACCATCACAATTAATAATGTTGAAATCAGTACTACGCCTGGCTTATTCATAAACAGTATTGATATTGGGGTTTACTATCCATACAAATGATTCATCTTGATTGTTGGTTATAGAGACTTTTATTAAGTTAGGAATCTGTCTTTGCGTGATTGGCCCTTGAGGCCATGCATAAAACCATCGAGTTTTGTCAGCAAATTCTAATTGAAGATTATCTATATCTTCAAACAACTTAGTTTCCATATATTCCAAGGGATTTGCTGGCGAGGCAGCATAATATTGCCTTCTCAATAATGATTGATTTTCTAAAACATATTCAATCCTTACTAAGTCTTTGGACGATATATCTTGAGTAATTGCTTTGGTTATAAAGGAAAAACTATCAGTATTTGCACCACCGATAAAAGTAGCCTTTTCTATATCACCTCTAAAATTTATTAAAGGAATGTTTACTGCATTTATTAAATCGTTAGTTAAAGTACTGGTCAGTAAATTAAATTCATAAATATCTTGAGATTTTCCTGACACTAAATCCCTTGATTGAATTGAAGAGTTTAAAAAGTTGGATGTGATGACTGCTATGAGGCTCAAAATGACAATAGATATTAATACTTCAATTAGAGTAAAGCCTTTTTTGTGGTCCTTATTTTTTTTCAATGAATACTCTCAATTCATATAATGTTGCTTGCTGATTTTTGCCAACTAAAATTCTAATTTCATTCATCCGATCAGAACTTTGATTGATTGTTTCTGACCAAAAAAAAGTTTTTCCACCAAAATCTATTTGACCATCTCTTTGATTAGTTCCAATCATTGGCTCTAGTGTCTGGACCAGCGCCAATCTATTGTTTGCAATTTGTCTTGCATAAGCTCTATCTTCTAGGTCAAAAGTAGATAATGTAGTGGATGAAATAAATTGAAAGATAGAAGTAACCGCCAAGCCAAGAATTAGCAGAGCTACACCAACCTCTAGAAGACTAAAACCCTTTTGAAGAAACATAATTATTTTTAGAATCTATGACTTTACCAGAGGCATCTATGGTGATCACTCTTCCTGAGTTATCTTCATTAAAATGGATTTCACCGCCTGAAGATTGGCCAGATGGATAAAAAATTAAAAAAGGTAATTTAGTTTCATCTGAAAATAAGAGTGTCTGACCGCGAGCATTTTTAAAAAGAGTTTGGATGCTTATATTTGGGTAGTACGAAGAATCAAAATCCTGTGAATGCCACTCATTTTTTTTTAAAATATAAATAGTTTGAGTATTCTCTCCAATGAACCATGCAAGAGTTTTTTTAGTTAAAGCGCTTTCTTCAGAGAGGTATTTAAGAAATTCTTTATAGGGCTCGACTTGATTGGATTGGTATCTATCAACAAAAGATGTATTGGTAATAATGACAGTGGAAATAAGGCCCATTAAAATTAACACAACTAAAAGCTCTAAAAGAGTGAAGCCTTGAGAGAAATTTAGTTTTCTGAAATCCAATTACCTATATCGGCATCGTCTCCAAAGCCGCCCTCTAAACCATCTGCACCAAGACTATAAAGATCATATTTTTTAGTTTTTTGACCTGGTTGAATATATAAGTATTCTCGACCCCATGGATCTAGAGGAGTTGTATTAATATACCCATTCTCAGGATACAAGTAAGGACGTTTAAGCTCATTGTGGGGGGTTATTAATGCTTGAAGCCCCTGATCTGTTGAGGGGTATGTGAGCTCGTTAAATTTATACAACTCAAGGGCTTTCTCAATTTGAGAGAGGTCTGCGCGCATCTTTTCAAGATTAGCTCTTTGCAAAAAGGGTGAGACATTGACAGCAACAATAGTGGCTAAAATGCCTAAGATGACTATCACGGCCATAAGCTCAATTAACGTAAAACCAGGTTTGTTTTTTTTCATATTTATCCTAAAGCCATGCTATTCATCTGCATGATGGGTAATAAAATAGCTAAAACAATTAATAAAATTATGCCGCCACCAAAAATTATAACCAAAGGTTCAAGTAAAGATAAAACAGTTGATCTTTTACTTTCTATTTCGCCTTTCATATATTGTGCAACTTTTTCAAACATGAATGTTAAATTTCCTGACTTATAGCCACTTGAAAGAAGTTGTAAAAATAAGGAAGGGAAAATACTGGCTTCTCTGAGTGATTGAATGAAGTCTTTGCCCTCTACCAACTGAACCCTGGCATCTTCAACAGATTTAGCGATGTATTTGTTGCCTATGACAACGCTAGCTTGCTGCATAGAAACATCCAAGTTTAAGCCTGACTTCATCATCAGATGCATCACTCTTGAAAAACGTTCAACCTCTGCATTTAATATAAATGCACCAATAAGGGGGATTTTTAAAAATCTTCTATGAATTATGATTGCTTTTTGATCATTTTGAATTAAATGTTTGTATAAAAAAAAGCCGCCTAAAATTAGCAAAAAAAATGATAATAGAATTAATACAGAATAATTTGATACACCCATTAAGACTGCCGTCAAAGTTGGTAGTTGCGCGCCTGCACGAACAAATTGATCAACAACTTGAGGCATGACAAATGTTAAGAGAGCAAAAACCACTCCCACTGAAAAGACCATTAAAATCATAGGATATGCTAATGCTGAAATGACTTGCTGTCTTACCAATGCAGATTCTTCAAGGTAATCTGCAAGATTGCTAAAAGCAATATGCAAGTTCCCTGCAGCATCTCCAGCTGCAACAAGCGATCTATAGGTTTCATTGAAGATGGATGGATGTGAGGACATTGCTTCAGCAATTCTAGAGCCTTGAAGAATCTCATCTCTTACTGCATGCAATGCTGCAGAAAGAGACTTATCTTCAACTTCAAGAGCAATAGATTTTAAAGTTTCATCAATGGATATACTAGAATCAAGTAAAGTTGCAATTTGTCTAGTAGCAAACAGTAATTGTTTTTGGGATACCCTAACCTTTAAAAATTGATTTCTATTAGTTTTACCTAAAGATAATGGTGTTAAGTTTGATGCTTTGATTTGCTGTCTCGCAGCACGTTCTGATTCAGAGTTTAAAATCCCATTAACTTTTTTTCCAGATTCATTGATTGCAATGTATTTATAAGTTGGCATCTTGATGGTTTTGAACTCTTAAAAGTTCTTCATATGAAGTTAAACCGTCACGTAAAAGTTGTGACGAGGATAAGTCTAAGGATAGGTTTTCTTTAAAAGCTGATTCAGCTAACTTTGCCTCAGAGGCTTCGTCATGTATCAAGGCTTTTAATTCATCAGAGATATTAATGCACTCGGCAAGAGCAATCCTGCCTTTGAAACCTGTGTGATTGCAGTTTGCACATCCAACAGCCTGATAGATATTTTCGTTTTTTTCAAGTTGAAACTCTTTTTGGATTGTGGCTGACGGCTTCACGGGGGTTTTGCAATCTTCACATAGTCTTCGAACAAGTCTTTGGGCGATAACCACTCGTATGCTTGATGATAAAAGATATGACTCAATACCCATGTCCCTTAGTCTAGCAATGGCTCCAATAGCACTATTGGTATGAATGGTAGAGAGAACTAAATGCCCTGTTAAACTTGCCTGAATAGCAATTTTAGCAGTTTCTATATCTCTAATTTCTCCTACCATGACTATATCGGGATCTTGACGCAGGATTGATCTTAGACCTGAAGCAAAATCGTATCCAGCTTTATTGTTAACTTGAGTTTGACCAATTCCTGGCAGAGTGTATTCAATAGGATCTTCAACGGTAAGGATATTTTGTGAAGTATCGCTTATGTGTCTTAGGCCGGAATACAATGTTGTTGTTTTCCCAGAGCCGGTTGGACCGGTAACTAAGATAATGCCTTCTGAAAGTTGCAAAGCATTTTTATAGTTTCTTAAGATTGAATCTGGCAAACCCAAATCACCAATATTGATTTGCGCTGCCTGTTTATCCAATAACCTTAAAACAACTCTTTCGCCATAGGATGATGGCAAAGTAGAAACTCGAACATCAATTTTTTTTGCCCCTAGTGATAGGGAGACCCTCCCATCTTGAGGCTTTCTTCTTTCGGCTATATCCAATCGAGCAATAATTTTTAAGCGCGAAATAATAGGAGCTGAAAGCCTAGAATCGTGAGTCAAGACTTGTCGTAAAATACCGTCAACCCTATACCTAATAATAAAATTTTCTTCATAAGGTTCAAAATGAATATCTGATGCTCTCTCTTTGATGGCTTGACTTATTACTCCATTAATCAGTTTAATAATTGGAGCATCATTTGCTCCGCTTAATAAATCCTCAGTTGGAGCTAATGTATTTGCAAATAATTGCAAATCAAAGTCCTCTGAAAGGCTTGCATCACCCAATCCACTATCATCGTTAGCTGAATAATATTCAGTTAATAATTGATCAAATTCAGTTGGAGTACATGTTTGAGATTTAAAATGATTAGCAAGAAAACGATAGAGCTCTTGAAATAAATCTTTTGAAAGAGGCTGCTCTGATATAACTTGAGCTCGTTGATCTTTTTCAAATGCAATCACTCTTTGAGTTTTTGCGAATTCATATGGTAGCAAGGGACTCTTTTGGGCAACAACCTGATTCTTCGTCATAAACTATTGAGTAAGGTCTAAGATATTTTTGTTAGATGATCCTATGATTTTTTCTGCATTGATATAATTGTACTTCTCTCCCGAAAGAGAAGAAACATCAGCTGAGTCCATTAAGATTGTGGGTCTTAAAAATACCATAAGATTTCTCTGCACTCTAGATTCAGAAGATGAACTAAAGAGTCTCCCAAAAACCGGAATAGAGCCAAGCAGTGGAACTTTAGAGACGCTTTCTTGAAGGTCGTCTTCATTTAAGCCTCCTAAAACTATCATCTGATTGTTATCAACCAAGACAGTTGTTTCAATGCTTCTTTTGTTTGTAATAAGATCTGCTGTTCCTGTTAAAGGGCCAACCACGCCAGAGACCTCTTGTTTTATCTCCAAAATTACAGAATTACCTTCATTAATTTGTGGCGTAATAGAAAGTTTTATACCAACCTCTTGACGTGAAGTTGTGCGAAAAGGATTAGCATTATTTGAGCCAAGGCTTTCACCAGTTGTAATTGGGATCTCTTGGCCTATTACTAAATTTGCAGGCTCATTATCCATCGCAATGACTGTATGTGTTGATAAGACATCTGAATTCTGATCATCTGCAACTGCACTTATAATTCCAGCAAAGCTATCTCCGCCGCTTAAATCTCCAAACCCTGAAACCAATCCAGAGGACTGCAATAAAGAAGAAGATGCAACATTGCTTAATGTGGCATTTTCACCATCTTCGATCAACGATCCTGCTAATGCAACCAAATCAGGATTCGATCCATTTTGAAATCTAGTAATACCAACTGGAACATTTCCATCCTGAGCTCCGGCAAAAATTGTTTCAACGCCCAAACTCTTTGCGGCTGTTTCAGATAGCTCAACAATGATTGCTTCTACAAGCACCTGCGCTCTTCTAATATCTAGCTTTGATACCAAATTTCTAATAACCTCAAGATTTGTTTCTTCTGAAGAGACAATCAACGAATTGGTTTCACGATGGTGAGTAACAATTGGTTTTTCATTATCTTCGCCAGCAAACCTAGATGAGACAGCATTAATAATGGCGGCAACTTCTTCTGCTTTTGCATACTTTAGATACAAAACAGCAATTGATCCACCAGTTAAAGCATCTTTATCCAACGTCTTCAATGTTTCGGTAATATTATTTGTAACTACCTGATCTGCTGAGAGTATTACTGAATTTGATGGTGTGAATGGAACGGCTATAAAGTTATTTATAGTTGGATTATTCTGAGCTTTTAATCGATCAAGAATCCTTACCGCCTCAACTGACGAAAGATTATTTAACTTAATAATCTTGATCGCTGCGCTATCATTTTGATCAATTTTTTTAAGCAACTGGCCAATCCTTTCAATGTTTGATTTTTTATCAACCAAAAGTATAGAGTTAATCGATGGGATACTTGACAGATGAGATTGCCTTCCAGTGATAGGTTTGATTTGACTGAGAATTTCTCCTGCAGCTCTATTTTTTAGAGTAAATATTTTTGTTTCTATGGAAGACTGGCTCAGTGATTCGTTTGAATCTCTGGTTGCTTCATTTTCAGGGACAATTCTAACCACTCCACCGTCTGAAAGAGCTGCAAAACCATGCACCTGAATAGTTCTTAAATATACATCCCAAACTTGTTCAGCCGAAAGAATTGAATCAGAAAAAATTGATATTCTACCTTTAACCCTTGGATCAAGTATCAAAGTTTTTTTAGAAAATTTAGAAATATCTTGGGTGACTTTTGCTATATCTACATCTTGGTAATTAAGCAAGAAAGTTTCTTGTGCGTGAGACTGGATGGAAAAAAGAAAAAAAGGAATGAAAATTATGGATTTAATTTTTTGAATCACTTTAATTATCTACTATTAAATTTGTACTTATTTGAAAAAGATTTCCGTTATATTCAAATGTAGCATATTCACTATTTACAGTGGCTAATTTATATTTATTTTCCAATAATGCACCCTGTTGCACAACAAAGGTTTGATTATTTTTTTGAACGATTACTGAGGCTCTTGAAGGACCGGCTCTAAATCCAACAACCTTATAATCAAAATTTGATGAGGGGGTTGATTCAATTTGATTCACATCGATGCTAGAGCTAAATTGAGCAGATCCTTGAATTGAGTTGAAATCTATATTAATTTCACTAGGTCGAGAAACAAAAGACAAGATTAATAGATATAGAACATATCCCGCTAGCAGAACCACGAGACCAATCAGGACTTTTTTAATCAAAATGTAATTAGTATTCATAAGGTTAGATCAACTTTATAGTTTATCTATGATAGCGGAAGAGTAAACCAGAACTCAGATCCACCCTCTTTTCTTGTCTCAACACCAACTTCGCCCTGTAAATTATTTACAAGGTTTCGCACTATAGCTAATCCCAGGCCACTACCTTGCTTGGTATTAGCTCTTGCTTTTGCGGTTCGGTAGAATCTCTTGAAAACAAATTTTTGTTCTTCCTCTGGAACACCTTCACCAAAGTCTAGAACTGAGATGCGTAAAAAACCAGCCTGCTTTCTTGCTCTAATTTCAATAAGCGAGCTCTCAGGGCTATATTTAAAAGCATTATCTATTAAGTTATTTAAAACTCTTTCGATGGCTTTAGTGTCACTTTGAACCTCAATATCAGTTTGGCGATTAAAGACTAGGTCAATATTTTTTCTTTTTGCTTTGCTTTGGAATGATGAAATAACTGTTTCAATTACTTCATTTATAATTATTGGCTCTATTACAAATTTTAAATCTCCATATTCAATTCGTGATAAATCTATTAGCGAGGTTACCATCTCGCTTAGGCGGTCTGCATTATGCAAAATAGCTTTAGAAAATGTTTTAGCATCTTTCGAATTATCCAAGGCTCCATCTAATAATGTTTCTGAATTTGCCTTAATAACACTTACCGGGGTTCTAAGTTCATGTGATAAGTTGGAAACAAAATCCCTTCGCATTGAATCCATCTCCCTTAGTTGAGTTGTTTCATGCACTACTAAGATTAATTCCTTTGTTGCCTTAGCTTTATTCATGTGCGCTAAGATCCATCTCGTATCATCACCATCTGTATCAAGCTCAAATTCACTATCATGTTGGCCTTTTTTTAAAGCCTTTTTATAAAGTTGTTTTAAGGGGGGTATATTCAAATCAAAAATTGATTTTTTTAAGATTTCATCTAAGCCAAGAATTTGCATGATCTGATCGTTTCGAAAAGTAATAGTCCCATCTTCATCAAGAACCATAATCCCCTCCCCCAAACCATCTAGGACCAAGCCAAATTGGTCTCTTTGTTTCGCAATTAAGGAAATTTGCTCTTTTAAATTTAAAGATATAGTTGATATATTCCTAGCCATAGAACCAATTTCATCTGAGCGTTTGGTAGGCAAAGACTCTAAGTTTTTTTTCTTATAACTACCTGCAGAAATTTCAGCAGCAGCTTTTTCTAGCTCTACAAAACTAGCTCTAATATAATCTCCAGCAAGCACGCTTGCTAAAATTGCAACAATGAGACCAACAACTACTATAA
>MDTA01051562.1_pt1 | contig 12710 bp, 15 predicted proteins | sample 811151 | NCBI WGS metagenome assembly MDTA01 (sample SAMN05326648, study PRJNA326480) | marine metagenome | isolation source: seawater | place: Indian Ocean: South | collected 2010
AATGTTTTAGGACATTCAGACAATTATATTCCAGCTAACCCATTAGTCACTCCTGCACATATAGTACCTGAATGGTATTTGCTTCCTTTCTATGCAATTTTAAGATCAGTGCCTGACAAATTAGGGGGTGTAATCTTAATGTTTAGTGCGATTTTTATTTTGTTTGTTATACCTTGGTTAGATACTTCAAAAGTAAGATCCGCTGTTTTTAGACCCATTTATAGACAGTTTTTTTGGATCTTAGTATTTGATGTATTAATGTTAGGCTATGTTGGTGCTATGCCAGCTGAGGGTATATACTTATTACTAGCTAGAGTTGGTACGATCTACTATTTTTTGCATTTTATTGTTGTAATGCCTGTTGTTGGTTTTTTAGAGAAGACTGATCCAATACCAATGAGTATATCTGAGCCGGTTTTATCCGGTGGAGCCGAACCATCCGTAGCCAGGAAGGCTAATGATAAAATTTAATAAGAAATTTATTTCGATATTTTTATTATTATTTTTTTTAATAAAACCTTTACAAAGCGCTGAGATGGTAGACCCAATTAAAGTTAATTGGAGCTTCAAAGGGTTAACAGGAACTTTTGATCGAGCATCACTACAAAGAGGATTTCAGGTATATAAAGAAGTTTGCTCTTCTTGTCATTCTATGAAGTACTTAAGTTATAGAAATTTAGGTGAACCAGGAGGACCAGAGTTCTCAAAGCAAGAGGTTAAAGCTATAGCAGCTGGTTTTGAGATTCAAGATGGGCCTGACTCTCAAGGAGAAATGTTTACAAGGCCTGGACGACCTTCTGACAAATTCAAAAATCCATACCCAAATGATCAAGCAGCGATAGCTGCAAACGGTGGTGCTTATCCTCCAGATATGTCTGTATTAGTCAAAGCAAGAAAAGGGGGAGCAAATTATATTTATTCTGTATTAGTTGGTTATGAGGATCCTCCACCTGGAGTAACTTTAGATGATGGAGTTTATTATAATAAATATATGGCTGGGAATAAAATTAAAATGCCTAATAATTTAATAGACGGTTTAGTTGAATACTCAGATGGCACTGTTTCAACTGTTGATCAAATGGCTAAAGATGTTACAACATTTCTTGCTTGGGCAGCCGAACCTGAATTGGAGGAAAGGCATAGAACCGGTGTGAAAGTAATTATATATTTAATTTTATTAACTATATTAGTTTATTTAAGTATGAAAAAAATATGGTCACGGATTGACACGGAAGTGTAATACATCTCCATCTTTAACAATATAATCTTTTCCCTCTATTCTCAATTTTCCATTCTCCCTGCACTTGTCAACACTTCCATATTTTATAAAATCTTCACTACTTATTGCTTCTGCCCTTATGAATTTTTTTTCAAAGTCAGTATGAATTATACTAGCAGCTTTTGGTGCTACAGTTTTTTTTTTAATGGTCCAAGCTCTACTTTCTTCAGGTCCTGAGGTAAAAAAAGTATCTAATTCAAGAAGATCGTATCCTGCTTTAATTAATTTATTAAGACCAGTTCTACTTAAACCAATTTCTTTCATAAACTTTTCCCTATCATTTTTATCTAGTCCGGATAATTGATCTTCTATGTCGGCACAAATATTAATTATTTTTTCTTTAGGAAATTTTTCTTTTAATTGATTTGTATAGTTATTTCCTTTGTATAAACTTTGCTCGTCCACATTACAAACTATAATTTTAGGCTTTATACTTAAAATACCCATATTAGACAAAAACTTTTGCTCATCATCATTGTTAATCTTTAATTCTTGACCATTATTTAATGTATGAAGTTTTTCCTTTAAAATTAAGATTTCTTTCTCTGTTAGAGATTTTTTTTTTACATTTTGCAATTTCTTTTGAATGATATCTATGTCTGATAGTACAATTTCTGTTTTAATGATATCTAGATCATCAGCAGGGTTTATTATTGAGTTTACATGAGTAATTTTTTCTGAGTCAAAACACCTTACCAAGTGAATAATCGCATCAACTTCTCTTATATGAGATAGAAATTTATTTCCTAAGCCCTCTCCTTTAGAAGCTCCTTTAACCAAACCAGCAATATCCACAAATGTAATATTTGCATAAATCCTTTTTTTAGAGTTTGATAATTTAGTTAACCGATCTAATCTTTCATCAATTACATCAACTACACCAATATTTGGGTCTATTGTGCAAAAAGGAAAGTTTGCAGCCTCTGCATTTTTAGAAGCTGTGAGTGCATTAAATAAAGTTGACTTTCCTACATTAGGTAAACCAACTATTCCACATTTAAATCCCATTAAGATTTTGATTTACTTTACTAGAAAATAAGTCAATTTTTTTATCTATAAGTGTTGGTATTTGTTTGACAATATTTTCAGTAATTTCTTTAATTTTGTCCTCCTCATCCTCTTTAAAATCTTCTAGCACATGACTATTTACTTTCTTTTTTTGTTTAGGGTGACCGATACCAACTCTAACTCTCGAATACTCTTTACCAATAAATTTATCTATAGACTCAATTCCATTGTGGCCAGCACTACTTCCACCAAATTTTGCTTTTACCTTTCCAAAGTCTATATCCATGTCATCATGAAATACAATTACATCTTTTGCGTCTATTTTAAAATAATCTATAAGCTCTTTTATAGCTGTTCCAGAATTATTCATAAATGTAAGTGGTTTTATTGCATAAATTTTCTTTTCTTCAATACTTCCTGTAGTTAGCAAACCTTTAAATTTTGGTTTTTGCTTAGAAAGCTTAAAATGTAAGTTGATTGCATCTATGATTTTAAATCCGATATTATGTCTTGTATTTGTATAATTTGATCCTGGATTTCCTAATCCAACTAGTAAAAGCATATTAATTATTTTTTTTCAGGAGGTTTTTTTTCAGTAGATTTTTTATCTTCAGGTTTTTTTTCAGCTGCAGTTTCTTTAGATTTGTCATCTTTATTAGCTGGATCTATCTCTTTAGAAGCTGCTTCTGCACCTTCTTTTGGAGCTTCACCCTCAACACCTTCAGCAGAAGTTTCTTCTGAAGTTTTTTCTGGCTCTTTAATTACAGTTGGAGCAGCTACAGTAGCAACCACGAAATCTCTATCTATAATGGTAGGTAAAACATTATCGGGTAATTTTACGGATGATATTTTAATACTAGTTCCGATATCTGTTCCTTTTAAATCTACAATTATCTCATCAGGAATATTCTCAGCTGGACATTTAAGTTCAACTTTTCTTCTAACTATATTCAACACTCCTCCTCTTTTTAAACCTGGCGAGTCCGGGTGATTAATAAACTTAACTGGAATTTCTAAAATAATTTTTTTACCAGAAACTATTCTCATAAAGTCTATATGAATAGGTTCTTCAGAAACTACATGGTAGGCAACTTCTCTTGGGATAACTTTTTCCTTCTTTCCATTTACATCTAGCTCTAAAACTTTTGACAGGAATGTTTCTGATTTTATTATATTTGAGATCTCTTTTTTACTGATTGATATGTTTTGATTTGGATCTTTTCCACCGTATAATATAGCTGGTATATATCCACTTGCTCTTAATTTGTTATTAGATCCAGACGTTAAACTATCTCTTTTTATCGCTTTTAAAGTACTCATAAATTATGAAATGGCTGTATAACCCATGATCTATATCAAAACAAGTACTAATTAAATAAATCAGACACAGAATTAGAATTTGCTATTCTTTTAATTGCTTCAGACATTAATGAGGATATAGTTAAAACCTCTATTTTACTGTTATTATTAATTTTTTTCGTATTATCAATTGTATCAGTTACTATAAGTTTCTTAATTTTAGAATTTTTGATTTTTTTTGCCGCATCTCCACTAAGTACGCCATGCGAAATAAAGACATAAACTTCATTTGCGCCGCTTTTTTTTAGTGCGTTGGCTGCATTAACAATCGTTCCACCACTATCAATTATATCATCAACAATTATACATGTTTTATTTTTTACATCTCCAAGAATATTCATAACTTCAGATTTACCTGGCGCAGGTCTTCTTTTGTCAATAATAGCAAGATCAGCTTTAATTCTTTTTGCTAAATCTCTTGTCCTTGCGACACCACCCACATCAGGAGAGACACAAATTAATTTTCTGTTGCTTAATTTTTTTTTTATATACTTTGCAAAAAGTGGAGCCGTATATAAATTATCAACTGGCATATCAAAAAAGCCTTGAATTTGACCGGCGTGCAAGTCAACCGTTACAACTCTTGTAGCTCCCGCATTTGTAATAAGATTTGCCATTACTTTCGCTGAGATCGATGTTCTAGGAGCAACTTTTCTATCTTGTCTAGCATAACCGAAATAAGGAATTACTGCAGTAATAGTTTTTGCAGATGATCTTTTTAAAGCATCAATCACTAATAAGAGCTCCATCACATTATCATTTGCAGGAGTGCAGGTAGATTGAATAACAAATACACTGTTTCCTCTTATATTTTCGTTTATTTCTATATAAATTTCACCATCTGCAAATCGCCTTATATTTGTGTTTATCAATTTTAACTTTAAGTTTTTTGCAATGCTTTTACTTAGTTTAAGATTGCTTGTTCCAGATAAGATTTTCATGAAATAATTCTATATATACAATTATTTAAGTATATTTTCAAATCAAATCATTGAAATTACAGATATACATCTTCCATAATCATTTTGCTTCAGTTTTAAAGATCTTCTGAAGCTAAAAAAATTCTTCTTTTCTTTATAAGTATCTCTATTTATATGATCCACTTTAACTTTTAAATTTAAAAGCTTATTATGAACAAATTTTCTTAAATCAAAGTATTTTTTAGTCTTATTTTTATTTAAAAAGTAATTTCTATTTTTCTTAGATTTCTCTAAAAACATTTTATAAAAACTTATATCAACTTCATAACTGTATTTTCCAATACAAGGACCGACAGAAGCAAAAATTTCATTTTCAGTGCCAATTTTTTTTATATTTTTAATAGTCTTTTCAATTATTCCATTAAAAGCACCTTTCCAACCTGCATGAATGCATCCTATAACTTTATTTCTTTTATCAAATAATAAAATTGGCACACAATCTGCAGTAACAACTCCAAGAGCAAATTTTTTATTTTTCGTAATCATTGCATCTCCATAAATCTTCTTTCTACCACTTTTTATCTCTATCACCTTATTGCTGTGAGTTTGATGCATTAAAATTAAATTTTGATAATTGATGTTCATTTTTTTTGCTATGTATTTGAGATTTTTTTTAATATTCATCTTCTTATCTCCAGATCCCCTTCCACAATTTAAACTTTTGTAAAGTCCTTTGGAAAACCCATTATTTCTTGAGAAGAAGTAGTGTTTAATATTTTTAAATTTTTTAAGTTTTTTTGAGCAAAACATCAATCATACCTTCAATAATCAATCTTTTTAAAGTTTGAGGTAATTATAACCTTAAATAAATCACCCATTAATTTTGGGTGTATAAGCCTTTTTAATCTTGAAAATAGATTTACTTGGTCCCTAAATCTCATTTTTTTAGCAATCATATCTGCTCTTTTTTGTATACCCATATTAATTAAGAAATCTCTTTGAGTAATAATGTCGTTTACTTGTAATTTATTTTTTAAAAAAAATTCTTTGAGTAAAGAAAAGTTTACTTGAGAAGTTATATCAGCATTTCCAAGGTTCTCTAACAAATCATTTTTTTTATTTCTTTTAACTGATTGTAGTGTGCTCTGATTTCTTGGTTTTAAGTATCCATAATCAATTAACAATAAGCTTCCTCCAAGTTTAGAAATCGATCTTACTATTTTCTTGAGTTCAATCAATCCTGATTTTGGAAGTTCAATAAATTTAAGACCTTTAAGAATTTTATAGGACTTAATTAAATCTACATCTTCCTTTTTAGCATATTTAAAGATTTCTTTTATTTTAAAATTTTTTAATACTGTATAATACTTTTCATAAAATAGATTATTTTTTCGAAGTATTTGTTTAATTGGTATTGCATCAAAAAACTCATTCCCAAAAAAAATAATAGGACCTTTTCTGATTTTGCTAAAATCATTGATCCATCTAACTTGAGTATTTTTAATTTTACTTTTTTGAATTTTTTTTAGATTATCACTTGTTTCATAAAGGAAAACCTTTTTTGCTTTATTAAATTTTGGAAATCGTTTAGAAATATCTAAAAGTATTTTCATAAAGCTTCCATCTCCAGGACCGAGCTCAACAATATTTAATATTTTGGGACATCCAAATCTTTCCCAGGTTGCAATCATCCAAACTGAAATAGTTTCAGAAAAAAGTCTTGAGATAATTGGCGCTGTTACAAAATCTCCATCTTTTCCAAAAGGGAATGAGTTTGAATAATATCCATTTTTCTTATCATACAATACATTCTGAAAAAACTTATCAACTGGCAGAATTTTTGTATTTTTAAAAAATTTATGATTGATTCTCATTTTTTTTTAAAAAGAAAAATATAAATAAGCCACAAAGAATCATTACAGTGCTTAAAATAGTCCCCATAGTAAATAAATCGAAAATATAGCCAACTTGTACATCTGGTTCCCTGAAATATTCTGAAAATATTCTAAAGATTCCATAAAGTATTAAAAACATATATGAACACGTTCCTACTCTATAATCATTTTTATAAATTTTAATACTTAAAATAACGAATAATAAAATTCCCTCTAAAAATGCCTCATAAAGTTGCGATGGATGCCTAGGCATCATATCTACTTTAGGAAATATAACTCCCCATGAAACAGAACTTATTTTTCCGACTAATTCACCATTTATAAAATTCGCAACTCTACCAAAAAAAATACCAATAGGAGCAACACAAGCAATAATATCTAGTAAAAAAAATTTATCAATTTTCTTTTTTGCTGAAAATATTAAAGTAGTCAAAACAATGCCTGCCAAAGCCCCATGAAATGACATTCCTCCCTCCCAAACTTTAAAAATTTCTAAAGGGTTATTAAAATAATACTTAGAATTATAAAAGGTTATGTAGCCGAGTCTTCCACCTATAACGATTGCCAGAATTAAGTATGTAATTAGATTATCAAATTCTTCTATATCAAATTTTTTTCCAATGTGAGCAAATCTTTTTAAAATTATTTTTTTTCCATACCACCAACCTATTAAAATTCCAAAAATATAAGCTAGTGAATACCATCTTATTGAAATTATTCCTAAATTAAACAATACAGGGTCTAAATTATGTGTAAACATGATTATTCATAACATATTTGAAATTTATATTCCTATCAAATAAGATATATTATTATGAAGAATTCAGAAAAAATTTTAAAAACTATATCTGAACTTATTGAAAACAGTATTTTATCATCTAAGGATATAAAAAAAGAAATTTCTACAGATTTAAAATTTAAAAAAGACAAAATTATAAAAAAGCTTGAGCTTGTTTCAAGAGAAGAATTTGAGGTATTAAAAAAAGTAGTGCAAAATCAAAGTTCGATTATAAAAAAACTTCAAAAAAAAAAAAATGATTAAAAAGGTAAAGAAACTTTAAAAAGCAAACCATTAAACTTACTTTTACCCAATTGCATCTTACCTCCATGAGAATTGATGATATCTTCTACAATTGCTAGACCAAGACCAACTCCGGATTGATTTAAACTTCTGCTTTTATCCATTCTAAAAAAAGGCTTAAATACATTTTTAAACTGATCTTCAGGAATACCTGGCCCATCATCCTGAAATATAATTGATATTCTATTAGAGCTTTTTTCAATTTCTACTTCAATTTTTTTCCCATATGTTAAACTATTTTGAATAATATTTTTAAAACATCGTTTTAGCGCAATAGGCCTTCCATCTAAATAAACGTCCTCTTTATTATTCGTTATAACAAAATTTTTATTGTTAAAATCTCTTTGGATCTCATTGAACAATTTTCTTAAATTTATTTTTGAAGTGTTTTCTGTTGATTGGTCTTTGGCGAATTGAAGATAGTTATTAAGCATTTTTTCCATTTCATCAATATCCTTTGACATATTTTTAGATAAATCTTTTTCTTTTAGCATCGCTAATTGAAGTTTCAATCTAGTGAGCGGCGTTCTTAAATCGTGACTTATTCCAGATAACATTTCCGATCTTTGATTTAAGTGTCTATTTATCCTTTTGACCATCCTATCAAACTCATAAGCAGCCTTCCTGATCTCCATCGCTCCCGATGGTCTAAAATTATTTACATATTCACCTTTCCCAAATCTTTCCGCGGCTTTAGCTAAACGTACTAAAGGTCTAGTTTGATTTTTTAAAAAGATTAAAGCTATTACAATTAAAACTAAAGATGGAAGAGTCGTCCATAATACGAACAATCTGACTGAAGAAGCGGAAACCATTTCTTTTGGCACTAAAAATTCAATTACATCATTTTGAGACTTAATTTTTATTTCTACAGCATTTTTGAATTTAGATGTACTAAACCAGTAGTTATTATTACCGAAAGTAGATTTTAACTCTCTTCTTAAAGATCTATCCATTGGACTAAATTTTCTTTCACCCGAGATAATTGGAAGTTTATCTTTAACTATACCGATTTCAAAATTAAAATTGTTTTTATAACTATCGGTAAAAAAATCTAAATTTTTATTATCATTACGATATACCTCTTCGATTGTTTTTAATTGAGTTACTAAAGATCTTGTAATGTTTTTATTTACCTTTATCCAAATACTATCATAAAAAACTATTGCGATTATTAATTGTAAAATTATAGTTGGTGCAGCGACAATTATTAACGCTCTGTAAAAAAGTCGTTTGGGTAAAACTATTTTCATAAATTTATTCAATCCAGAGAACATATCCTGAGCCTCTTATTGTTTGCAAATATTTTGGATTTTTAGGATTAAGCTCTATTTTTCGTCTTAATCTAGTAATCATCACATCAATTGATCTTTCTTGACTAATTCCTGAAATTTTTCCAATCTGGTCTCTAGAAAATGTTTTTCCCGGATTCGCAAGCATCTCAACTAATACTTTTTTTTCAGAATTATTAATTTTCTTTTCCTTGTTTTTCAATTTTAAAATCATTTTATCAAGGTCTACTTGAGCTTCACCTACATAATGAATACTCTTTGAGTCTATCTTATTAATATTTTTGAAAATATTATTTATTCTTAAAAGTAATTCTTTTGGCTCAAAAGGTTTGCTAATATAATCGTTAGCACCTAGTTCTAAACCTTTAATTCTACTCTCTACTTCACCTTTCGCAGTCAATAGAATAATTGGAATTTTCGAACTCTTTTTGATCTCTTTAGTTAATTCATAACCATTTTGGCCAGGCATCATAATATCAAGTATGATAAGATCAAACTTTATATACTCTAACTTTTTCTTAGCTTCTACTGCATTCTCTGCACTTGATACCAAGTAGCTATTTTCGAACAAGTAATCCTTTAAGAGACTCCTTATTCTATCATCATCATCAACAATTAAAATATGTAATTTATTATTTTCCATCGATAATTTTATTTAGAACATCTTTAAATTTTATTACAGAGTCAGAATTAGAACTCTTTAAAGCATTAAAAATTCTTTTTTTTTGAGAATTATAAACAGCATCAAAAAAAACTTTTCCCTCTTTGTCTAAGAATAAATTTTTCTTCCTAGTATCTGTATCATCTTGAATCTGTTTAATCATTTTTGATTTGATAAGGTCACGTAAAACTCTATTTAGGCTTTGTTTTGTTACTTTAAGTCTAAAAATTAATTCCCCTAAGTTAATACCTGGGTTTCTCTCAATCAAATTTAAAGCTCGTAAGTGAGCGGGACCAAAGTATTTTTTTGAGAGTATTTCTCTTGGGTCAGAATAAGTTTCTCTGTAAGCATAATAGAGAAGTTGAATAAACTCTTTAATTTGATCATCTTTTAAATAAAGTAAATCTTTCATAATGGTAAGTTATATTGACTTATCCTTTCTATGAATATACTTTTTAAATGAAAAAAAATCTATATATTTACTTCAATGGAAAGCATTCCTTACGATAAAAGATCAGGAAAAATTTGGTTTAACGGTAAAACTGTTGATTGGCAGAATGCCAATATTCATATTTTAAATCACGGGCTCCATTATGCCAGTTGTGTTTTCGAGGGAGAAAGAGTTTACGATGGAGAAATTTTTAAATTAGAGGAACATACAAAGAGATTATTTTATTCAGCAAAAAGAATGGGGATAGACGTTCCTTATAGTGAAAAAGAAATTAATCTAGCTTGCAAAGAAATTGTAAGCATCCAAAATGTACGTAACGGATATGTTAGACCATTAATCTGGAGAGGCAGTGAGATGATGGCAATCTCAGCTCAAAAAAATAAAATACATGTAGCTATAGCTACATGGGAATGGGGTTCTTATTTTGATCCGAAATTAAAATTAAGTGGAATAAAACTTAATATTTCAAGCTGGAGAAGACCTGCTCCAAATACGATACCTTGGGACACCAAAGCAGCAGGACTTTATATGATTTGTACATTATCTAAACATGAAGCTGAGGCGAAAGGTTTTACCGATTCGTTGATGCTTGATCATGAAGGAAAAATTGCAGAAGCAACTGGCGCAAATGTATTTTTCAAAAACAAAGCTAACGAATTACATACCCCCATACCAGATTCATTTTTAGATGGAATAACACGAAGAGCAGTTATAAATATTGCAAAAAAAAAAGGCATAAAGGTTATTGAGAGAAAAATTGAACCTGAAGAGATGGAAAATTTTGTAGGATGTTTTTTAACAGGCACAGCTGCAGAAGTAACCCCAGTTTCACAAATAAACGATTATAATTTTAAAGTTTGTGAAACCATCAAAGAATTAAATGAAGCATATCAAAATTTAGTAAGAAAAAAAGACTCTGCAGCCTAATTACTTTTTAGCTGAAATCAAAATAGACCAAGCAAAATATCTAAATAATTTAATTTTAAATAAAATCTGATCAGTATTTTTCAAAATTTTAAATATCTTTGACTTACTTGGATCTAAGTAAAATGGAAAAAATATTAAAGTTAAAAGACCGTAATATTTTATCTCGACATTCTTAAATTTATTTTTTAATGAAATTAAATCTTTATTAGTAAAAGGATGTTCATCAATTGATCTAGACCTAGGAGTTAATTTTCTGTAAAGATTAATTATTGGGTTTGTCCCCAAAGGCTCTACGAATACGAGAGATCCTCCTGGTTTTAAAATTCTTAAGATTTCATCAAGACACTTTGAGAACTCTAAATGGTGCAATATCCCATGACCATAAACTAAATCGAATTTATTATTTTCAAAACTTGTTTTCTCACAATTGTCTACTTTTAAATCTACCATTAAATCTAGTAGTTTTGTTTTATCCTTTGCTTTTTTTATAGAAACTTCAGAAATATCAATACCGGTAACTTTTTTAGGTTTATAATTACTTACTTTAATAATTGAAGGTCCTATTCCGCAACCGTAATCTAAAACTTCAGCATTTCTCGAATTTTTTTTTATGTGTTCATAAAAATCGTCCCATATATTAGCTATAGCTTTATAAAATATATTCTCAAATCTCCCTTTTGGCCTTGATTGTAGTTCATCATGAAATTTTTTTTCTCTTATATTTTTTTCAGTCAAACTCATATTAATTTTTTGTGTCTTCATTTATTACATGGTCAATCCCTTTTCTAAAATAATCATAACCTGTATATAATGTGAGAAAAGATGATAACCATAAAAGAATGATGCCAACAGTCTGAGCATTATAATCCTGAAAATTTATAATTTTATTACCACTTTCTCCAGTCAAAAGAATAGCTATCGCAGTCATTTGAATAACAGTTTTTAGTTTTGATAAACTAGTAACTTCCATTTTTATACTGCCTTTAGCTAAAAACTCCCTTAAACCTGATACTAAAATTTCTCTAGTAAGAATTATAATTGCAGCTATAACTTCATAATTTTTAATTGTTCCATTCATAACAAGTAAAATCAGAGCAGCTGCAACTAAAATTTTATCTGCTATAGGATCTAGTAATTCACCTAGTTTAGACTCTTCTTTAAATAATCTCGCAAATAATCCGTCCAAGTAATCTGTAAAACTAGCAAGAACAAATAAAAAAAAAGGTATTAGATCACCAAAAAATCCAGGAATATAAAAAGTTATTACAAAAATAGGAACAATTATTATTCGACCAATGGTCAGTATGTTAGGTATTTTTAATTTCATTCGTGAAAATAATCATATATTTTCTTCGCAATATTGTCTTCTATTCCATCTACTGATTTTAAATCATCAAAACTTGCAGACTCAACAGCTCTTGCAGACCCAAAATGATTTAATAAAGCTCTTTTTCTTTGTTTTCCTATTCCTTGGATTTGATCAAGTAAAGATTTACTTAAGTTTTTCTTTCTTTTTGCCCTATGTGTGCTTATAGCAAATCTATGCGCTTCATCTCGGAGTCTCTGTATAAAAAATAATAATGGATCATTTTTTTCTAAAATATATTCTTTATTTTCATAATAGATCTTTTCCTCTCCAGCATTTCTTCTTTTACCTTTTGCTACGGCTAAAATTGGTAAGTCGTGCAATCCCAACTCATTAAGAACTTCTCTAGATACTGAATATTGTCCCTTTCCACCGTCTATCATTATTAAATCTGGCAATGACAGTGAACCAGATTTTTCCTTAATAGCTTTAGAAAATCTTCTAAATAAAACTTCTTTCATCATCCCATAG